>Ga0080006_1156167_pt2 | contig 47098 bp, 44 predicted proteins | sample RS3BMetagenome_FD_69209 | JGI IMG/M metagenome (GOLD analysis project Ga0080006, IMG submission 69209) | Ferric oxide microbial mat and aquatic microbial communities from Rainbow Spring, Yellowstone National Park, USA - RS3B (SPADES... ... | reverse complement strand
CCTCATCAGTCCTCTGCACACCCTCCCCGTACACCTTGTGGTTATTGTGCGTACCAGTCTCCGGGTACAAATCCTTCTTACTCAGGAAGTCTGGGTCAATGGGCCTAGGCCTATAACCCAATTGTTCAACGGTCACACTCGCCAAAACATCCACCGCTTATAATCCGCCTTTTTAATTGATAAGCGCGAACCCTAAGATGTTGGGTTTCACACTCCCATATCTAAACCTTATAGTCTGGGTGGGTTATACCTGAGGCACTAAAAATCTTTGATGAGGGTGTGTTCAACACATTATGTATATATTGCACTGTTATGGCAGAGAATTGGAGTTAGGTTGCTGGGTAGTCCTACCCGTGAGTGCGACGATTCCAGAAAGGAGGAGTAAGGCAAAGGAGAAGCCGAATACACCGAAGAGTACTGGTAGGGAGAGGATTGATGATATGATTAGAAGTACTCCACCCGTAAGCCTGTCCGGCACCACCGAGCCCGCGAGTCCGAAGACTAAGGCTGGAATAGCTATAAAGGGAATCATGAATACGGGGGGATAATAGAATCCGCTGCCATACATCATGGGCGCATCCATCATCCACCATCCATACCTGTAGCCGTATGGTATATAGAAGACCATCAGGATGGCCCCCACTAGCAGTAGGACTGATCCGATAAGACCCACGGTCTGGTAGGTTTGCATTCAGATCACCACAGTTTTAAAAAAGTTTCCAAATTTTTAAATGTGAGTGTGATCATATATACAGACGTAGACATATGTATTAATATACTAGAGTTTTGGAATCTTGAGAAGCGTTTCATACAGGGTACGTGTGGTTATGACAAGAGGACAACAGGCCTCACCTCACTTCTCGGTAGACTCAAATCAGCATATAGAGTTAGCTATAACCCACATACAAATTTTGGGTCTACGGTTCAGGGCGGTGAATATGTTGACGGAGTGATTCCTCCCCTATTTCGCCGCTGGTAGCTGAGGTGGGGAAGCTCTTGCTTGATAAGTTGTTTGTGCTCTGCTTGAGCATTATCAGGTGTCCTAGTTTTCTTAGTGGGTTTTCCAACACGCGCAAAGCTTCTCGGTGCCCAGTGTGCTCACTGTGATTCGTAGTGTTGCTTCTGCCTTGGTTTTTCCCTTAGAGTTTAGGGGTCACCCTGAAAATGTTAATGCACGCTGTATAATTAGTATGAGTGTGGTTGGGGTTAATAAGAAGGATAAGGTTCTCGAAGCATTGAAAAGCGTTTATGACCCAGAGATTGGGGAGAACATTGTTGATTTAGATATGGTGAAAAAGGTCGAGTTTGTGGGTGGCAGGGTTTCGCTCACGGTTTCTCTAACGGTGCCTGGTTGCCCTCTCCAAGGGAGGATTGAGAGAGATGTTGTAAGTGCGCTTTCAAAGCTCGGTATAAATGTGGAAAAAATCGATTTCACATTTATGAGCCAAGAGGAGCAGGAGGCGTTGGTTCTGAAGGTCAGGCAGATGAGGAGGCGGAGGATAGAGGAAAACCAGAAGATGGCTGCACGGGGCGTGAGCCCTATAAGCCCACTCCCGAAGGGTTCAATACGCACCATAGTGGCCGTGGCCTCTGGTAAGGGAGGTGTGGGTAAGTCTTTTGTGACCGCCCTACTAGCAATCGAGCTCCGAAGGTTGGGTTACAGCGTGGGTGTGCTAGACGCGGATATAACGGGGCCAAGTCAGGCTAAACTCTTCGGCGTCAGAGGAAGGCTCACCACCCTAGACGGTAAAAAGATTCAACCAGCACTCACTAGGACAGGCATTAAACTTGTCTCGATGAATCTAGTTTTAGAGAATGAGACCGACGCCACAATTTGGCGTGGTCCAATCGTGAGCAACGTTATACGCCAATTCTACGCCGACGTCGATTGGGGTAGCCTCGACTACCTCTTAGTGGATCTTCCGCCGGGGACATCCGATGCCCCGCTAACCGTGTTCCAATCGATTCCGCTTGACGGCATAATTGTGGTTGTGTCGCCTCAAGAGCTTGTACGAATGGTTGTGGCGAAGGCTGTAAACATGGCTAAAAAAATGAATGTGCCAATTCTAGGGGTAATTGAGAACATGGCCTACACTGTGTGCCCAAGCTGCGGTGAGACTATAAAGGTATTCGGTGAAATCGGGGGTGAAGCAGTAGCCGAAGAGTACGGTGTCGCCTACCTAGGAGCCCTACCCCTGGATCAACAGGTACCGCGCCTCTGCGACCAGGGTAGGATCGAAGAGTACACTTCGAGAACAGTGTCGGATATTATACCCAAAATCTCCACATTCAGGGTGGCCATCCTAAAAGAAGCAGCCCAAGTCTAGCGCTCTCCAAACAGGGAAAGCGTTCCCATCACTCCATGACCACCGGCTCTTGGTTCACATACACGCCTAGGACTAGAGGCCTGTTTACCTACGACACCACCGACGCGTAGATCAACCCCTTAACACTACTGCCCCCAGAACCCCACCCTCTAGCTTAGACCCTAGAAAACGCTTAGCCCTGTTTATACCCCGAGCGTGAGTTCCTGGCTTACAACCCCGTCGGTGTGAGGCGGCCTATATTTTCAAGCTCCGAAAACCAGCTATTGATTCGCCTGACGGCGGGACCATTATCGTGTGCCACATGTCAAACAGTAAAAAGCATCTAGGGCTACCGTCCGATTTTTCCGTGTTCTCGAGCACGCTTCCTCCTAGATGTGGAGGGCCCCCATTTAGAGTACACCTAGTCGAGTTCCGTGGCTAGCTCTATCTTTTAAACGCAGGGAAGAATTCGATTATAATTGATAACCCGTCGCAGCTCGCGACATAAGTAAACACACCCTGCACGGTCTTCTAGACGCCCCTATCGCACGCTTTAAGCCACTCCACCTTTCAAGTGTTCTTTTTAATTCATGGATCCCTGAACAGCGCCCAAGTGTTCTTCGAGGAGTCCCAACATTACTTGGTCCAAGGTAGTCTTCGAGGATAGGGTAAAGTGAGATTTCCCCGACCTTGAAGTGTGGACCCACGACTCGTCGAATGTGTTGGCTAGCTGCTCAGCTTGTGATAAATCACGGCCAGTGCCGCGCCACAGAGCATTAATAGGTTATCAAATATCACTTTGGTGTTGCTTCTTAAACGTCTCCTAGAATTTCTCCTCCATAATCGCAGGAATCTGTAAATAATTCAGCGTGGGCATCCGGAAACGTATCCCCTAAGATTTTTGGGGAAAACCTTCCCTCTCTTTGATGCCTAATTCTCCAGCGTATAGGTAAACCCCCGGTACTATTTCTGATGACACATACTGCAGCCCACCCTTTTGTTGCGTGGTGCGAGAGTGTGTTAGATGCCTAGAGAGTAGTAGACCATGCTGAGGATTGTGTACGTGAGTAGGATAAAACCTACTCTCGGGATTATCTTCATATCTTTCAGGAATGATCCCTGAGTCTCTGGGTTTTCCATCTGCGCCAAAACTCTTAGAACGCTTCTCTCCTTTCTCTCGACCGTTAGGTGGGCCACATACACTGAGAGGCCTGTGACTGAACCACTCGCCAAAATGGCTCCACGAGGCGTTAGGAATACCCCCAAGCTCCCCCCAGAATAAAGTAACGCGCTTAAGGCCCCAAGCGTTATGGTGAAGCTTGAAACCAAGGTTGTCAGGTTGTATATCCTCGGATAGATGACTGTAGCGATCTTTTTCAGTGTCTCCGAATCCAGCCTCTCTAGGCTACCCGTCAAAACGAACACTATGAAAAACACTGTACCCCACCACGCCATTCCGAACACGGCGTGGAGAAATCTAACAATGAGAAATATATCCACAGATTGGGTTTGCATGCACGCGGTATTTGAATGTTATAGAACCACCGAACTCCGTCTCATCAAGGGGCAGGGATTGGAGGTGGAAAACCGAAGTGGGGGCTCATGCAATGAGTGCGCAAGACCATGCGAAGTGTTCGGCTCGCGTGATCCACCCGTCCACTTTTGACGTCGAATCGGCAACTATTTTGGGCGAGTGGTTATCTATAACCCTCCCGTAACGCCCTATAGGTTGAAGTGACTCGCCTCGTACTAGAGATACAGGTGTTCTCAGCGGCCGACTGCTGTGTTACTCGGCTACCCCCACCAAACATCTTGGCTTCTGACCTTATATCGTCCCTGAGTTGCGTGAAGTCGTGGGAGGGGGTACACTTGGTGTGGTTCGGTGTTCTGGATGACCCTGTTTGACCACGACGAGCTGTACCTCAGAAACCCTCTGAGAAGGGTGTTCCAGAGCCCCGCTAAAATTCTTGCTGAGTTAGGTGTTAGGCAGGGGTTCAGGATTCTGGATGCGGGGGCAGGCTTCGGTTACCTGAGCCTGCAGGCTGCACGGATGGTTGGCTCATCCGGCGTTGTGTACGCCGTGGAGCCAGATAGTCGTAGGGCGGCTGTGCTTAGAGCTAGGGCCAGACACGCCGGATTAGACTGGGTGGTGGTAGTTAATAGACCCCTGGAACTGTTTGGCGAAGAAAGTGCACAACCAGTTGACAGGGCCGTGATGTTCATGTCTCTCCACCATATGACTGAGCCAACCCGCGCCCTCAGAGTGGTTCATTCTAAACTAAAGGCGGACGGCGTGTTTTTAGTGGTCGAGCCACGGAGGAATTCGGTTTTCAGACACGGCTCTGAACCAAGAACACTGCATGGACTTCTAGTTAAGGCGGGGTTCAGGGTCGTAGGGCATAGAGTGTCCCCTTTCAGCCTAAAGTTTGTCGCTGAAAAAGAATAGGCCACTTCTGACCACACGGCCACACTGGTTTTCTGTTGGGTCGTTCATCTGGAAACTTGTGAACACGGGTAGATTGTGTGTATAGCGTTATTGTGTTGTGCTTTACACGTGCAATGAAGCCTTGTTACGGCGTCTGCAGATTGATGTGTTCTCCTTTGGGAGTGTTCGCTAAAAGCGTGCAAACCTCGACCTTTACTGGGTAAAAAGAACCCGTGTCCGAGACGAAGAAAAAAGGGGAGCGGATTTTGATCTATGCTTCGTAGGGGTTGGGTTTGACGGGCCTGGGTGGGGGGTGACTTATTGGCCGTTCCGCGATGGCTCGACGGATCTTCAATGTCAGATGGTAGCAGCGACTCTCCACACAGCATCGTGAGTAGGGATGGGAGAGGTTAGAATTAATGCTGAGAATTGAAACTCTCTGATCGCCACGGTTTGGCTCCCCGGTGTTTGAGTTTGAGAGGTCCACTTTTTGGAATTGAGGAGTAGTAAACGGTCTCATTTGCCCCTAACACCTTAGGGTTTTCCTTATTTCTTTCGATGACCTACTCTACTATAGGGAGGGAATGAGTTATGCAGAAAAGTCGCTCATCGGGGTCCGAAGTTGTGGATGCTACTGGGAGTCAGAAAAGCGTAGTTTTAGAGCTCGCTTCTCGTTTTGGGACTAGGGTTGTGGTGTTGGGCAGTGGCTTCGGCGGTGTTTCGTTCGTGAAAAGCTTTTTAAGCCATGCTTCGAGTAGCTTGCTTGATTCGGTTGAACTCGTCTGGGTGACCAAGAGAAACTATCACTTGTTTTCACCCCTCCTCTACCAAGTCGCGGGAGGCCTTGTCGATGAGCACCACGTGCTCGACCCTCTACCCCACTTCGGCGGAAACCGAGTTAGGGTGGTGGAGGCGGAGGTTGAGGCGGTGGATTTTACTGGGAGAGCGGTGTACACAGATGTTGGCCCGATCGGTTACAACTATCTAGTGGTGGCTCTGGGCTCATCGAGCAACGACTTTGGGATACCCGGGGTAAAGGAGAACACACTGCCACTGAAAACGGCTCAAGATGGTGAGAGGATTAGGAATAGGATTCTGGCATCCTTTGGGCAGGCAGCAATAACTGGTGCTGATAGCCCCGAACGGGTGGCCCTTTTAACATTTGCGGTTGTAGGGGGTGGGGCGACTGGGGTTGAGCTGGCGGGCACAATTAGGGATTACACGGGGCTTCTAGCGAAGAGATACGGATTCAGGAGACAAGACGTAAGGGTTTTAATCGTAGAGTCCGCGGGAACACTGCTTCCCGGCATCGGTGGAAGGCTACCCGAGAAGTGTAGGCAAGACTTAGAGTCGGCTGGAATAGATGTTAGGCTGGGCGCACGTGTAGTTAAGGTTGACGTTGAAGGCGTTCACCTCTCTAACGGGGAGCTAATTGAGAGCAGGAACGTTTTCTGGACGGCTGGCGTCAAACCCAACCCCGTCATCGAAGGTATACCTGAGACGGTAGCCCCAAAGAAGAAGGGCAGACTTGAGGTGGACTCTAATCTCAGGCTTATCGGGCATTCTGAGGTGTACGTGGTGGGTGACTGTGCGTGGGTGAATACTGGGGGAGACACGACGGCTGCCCCTCAGACCGCGGCGGCTGCTGTGCAGGAGGGGGAGTATGCGGGGAGCCACTTGGTCCATACACTCGGGGGCAAAAAAGTTTCCGGGTCGTTCATCTACCATGACCAAGGCATCATGCTCTCACTGGGTAGGTTCAGCGGCCTCGTGGAACTAGCAAACGGAATCATCCTCTCAGGCTTAATCGGGTGGCTCGTGTGGAGAATGGTTCACCTGGTCAGTATAGCTACAGCCAGAAACAAGCTTGGCGTCATGTTTGACTGGGGGCTATCGCTCGTGCGGCGGAGGATAATCACAAGAACAGATTAAGGCATCGCCAAACAGACTGAGTGTATACGCGATCAGAGACCCCCATACTTAGTCAATCCCCATCAGCGTTTTGAGACCCCAACATCCGCTTATGTACGTGGCGCTGTAAACCCACTTCACTACGTTTCGACAAGCCACGTAATATTGTTATTGTAACGCAATGATATGGCTACAATAGTGATCCACTGTCCCACGTGCATTACAAAATCGGGTTCCGAAACACCCCTAGAAAATAATTTATCGGATCCATTGAATGTTGAAACACAATCAAGCAGGATTTTTCGGAGACTTCTCGTAGGGTGATATAGGGAACTGGCCTACCCGATGGATTTTAGTGGTTTAAGCTCCTCCCATGTGAGCACCCATATGCTTTGCTCCCCGACTTCTTTGGCGGCATCACCCCACACTTATTCTATGGTGTAAACCGCCTTAATCAGCTTGAACCCTACTAGGTCTGATCTATTCCCCTTTATGAACTCGACTTTCTGGTTTAGCTCGTCAATCCTGGATGAACCAAGGCTCACTGTGACCTCACATACGAGCCAGTAGTCGTCGAAAGCTGAGTAGAGACCCGCTTCCTTTGAGTCGACGGATAAATGCGTGAGCACTGGTCTAACGCCGAGTTTGCACCCCAATTTGGCGACTAAAACCTCACCCGCTTACTCCTCCCCGAGTGTAAGCCTCTGCAGGGCGGTCCTAATATCATGGATGTCCCGTTCAGTTTTCTCCCGGTTCCCCAACAACTTCTCCTCACTCCTAGGTATATCACTAAGCTGGTCTCCCGATTGGGACACGCCGAGAATGCCAACTACAGCGTACCTAAACTCCGGGTCCTTCTCCAGCACGTCTAATAATCGTCTCTTTGTGTCGTCCTCTACTCCAGCTTCTATACACAGGATATCGTCAAGGCCGTATGATAGGCTTTCTAGCCATGACGGGACACCGTGTTCCTCAGCAGCACATATAGTATTGGTGCCGCAAAAATCCCGGCAACCCAGACCTCCATCGCGGCGCTCATCGCTGGAACAAAATATGCTGGGTTCCCATATGCGTAGGCGCCTAGGATGAATGAGAAGGGAGCCATCATTGGAGCCATCCAGCTGAACGTGACTAGTAAGAACAGCTTTAAACCCCTCTCTAGGGTTTTAAAGCTGGCTCCGCCTAGGAAGCCGAGAAGGAAGATTGTGATGTGCATTGCGCCGTGCAAGACCTCATTGTAGTAGATCAGCGTGAAGAGCTGAGGGGAAAACCATAAGGCCAACAGGATTGCTCCCATCACCACTATGGCTAGGCCGCCACGACTCGCCTCAGTGTACCAAACGTATAATCTGTGTAAAGGCGACCCTTCTCGTATGTTCGCCATACCGCTCAAAGAGACACCAGCGATTAGGCCCCCTATCCCTATAACAAGGTGTTCCAACATATGGAAGGGCGGATTCGCGTCCCCAAGCTGGTCGAGAGCCGTTAAATCGGCCGCGGGTAGAAGAGCGAAGCCAATTATAGCAGCTGGGAGGAGCAGCCGTTTGGGGAAAACAAGGGACGCCTTAAGGCGGGAGTAGGGTTCTAATCCAAATGCGAAGAGGGAATACAGTAACCCCACCCCCATTATGGCTAAAGTTACCACTAGTGTTATACCGTCTAATCCGGCTTGGGGGAAGACGAGCCCCCCTCTGAATGGGGATGGAGACTGGGTGATGCCCGTACGCGCGATCAGCCCACCCATGAAAACCATGGAAGCGGAAGCCGCGGTGAATGTTGCGGCCACCCACCTCCACCTCACACTCCCTTTTCCGCTAGGCGAGGTCATTCTGCCTAGCACGGCGTCGAAATAGAGAACCATCTCTAGAACGACCGATAACGCAAACACCCCCAGCTCACCATCTGAGCTCCACATATATAGACCCCCCATCATTAGGGCATAGATCAAAAAGAGGCGGAGGACGTATGATTCCAAGCCACGCTCAAGTCCTCCCCTTAAGTAAGCGTCCAAGTAGACCCATCCGAAGAGTACGTTCATCAAGGCGCTACCCAGAAACGCGCTGATGAAACCCCAAGCGTGGCTTGGTATCGCTGTTGGTGTGAAAAGCATTATAGCTGACTGCATACCCACTAAGAGAATAATATCCACCCTAATCCTTGAGCGTAGCATGACGGATGTTAAAACCATCTCAAGCGCCATCGGGAACACAAACCAGTAGGATGATATTATCTGGGAGAAGTACTCGGGGGTGGAGAGTAGCCCGAACGAGGGTTTGGGTATCCCCGATAGTAGGTTGAATGTCCAGCCCATAAAGAACTCGTTTAGAAGCGTTAGAGAGATAACGAGTCCCGTAAACCATGCCCTGCTTCTTAACGGTGCGGAAGTCCTCTCGGGGCTGGCCGCGGCTTTTAAGAGTGCACTCAATATTGGTAGAAACACTGTGATCATAACGACCGTGTTGATGAGGAGGGCTATCAGTAGACTAGTGGAGCTGGGGCTCCAGAAATAGACCACGGCGCCCCCAAACATTGAAGCCATCATGGCTAAGACGAACAGTGCGAGGAGGGCGTCAAGCTGGTCGCTTATACTGGCACACCACTTTAAAACGCGCGCAATAATATAGACCATCGCTATGGTTACCCCCCAGTAGAGGGGGAGCAAGGTAGTAGTCACCACCACTCGAAACCTACTTTTTTAGCATTGTATATAAGAGCTTGGGGTAACCCGGTTGCACGCGTTTAACACATTGGCCAACCCACAGTTTATTTCCTGAAACACGTCTCTCAATTTTCATTATCGTGAACTACCCCGCCCTCACAGGTAGGCCCCAAATCAACGCTTAGCACTGATTATAACCCACACACGGATTTTGGGTGCACTGTTGCGGACGGGGTCTTCCCCCAAAGATAAACTACTTTGCGTCACCACCGGGGGCGAACCGGCCGCATCCTTTCTCGTTTTTTTTGGGTGCCTAGTATTTAGCAGCAAAACAAACCCTAGAGGAGACCAAGAAACCGGGGCAGACAGCGCCGAGGACACTCCTATCCTCCGCTGTCGTAACCACTGCTCTTTATGTATTGGTGGGACTCATCACCGATCACATCGTTCAGGGATTTATCCGCTTCCGAAGCACCGTTGGCTTATGCTTCACTACTGGTTCTTGGCTCAACGGGGTACGGGGTGTTAACGGGGGCAACCCCATCTACGACGCCCAGTACTGTGCTTGTGTCTCTACTTATGGGCTCGCGGATCATATACGGTATCCGAGGAAGGAGTCCTTCCCGCTTCCTTAACTGGGTTAGCTCACGGCAATGACCAAAGGTGTGGCCTCGTTTATGGCTCTCATTCTCTCCCGTGTTTCCCGGTCTGGGCGGGATCGATGAAATCGTCTGGATCACAAGTTTTGGCTCTCTTTTCACATCTGTACTAGTAGAAATACCATACCCTACTAGGAGCGTACCCCGGGTTCAAAGTCTCTTCAGGGTAGTGGGGAGGGTTCACTGATCACCCCCTCCAGTTCTCTTAGGTCACTGTCCTATGCGTCTTTCTGTTAACCCAGCGAGATAGCTCAGTCGTTATCCCCTGCCTCCCACTTACTCTTTCTGGATTTTGGCGCATATCTTATTTGGGAGAGGAGCCCGTGGGTGGAAGCCGAAACATTACGTGAACCCCATATTTCGCACATGGTGCTTGTCTTAGGTCGCCCCCTCCGTTTTGTTGTGGGGTTAGAAGTTGGATCGGCGAACCCTAGTCACTCGACCACTTTTCTCATTTAATGGATATATTCACAGTTTCACGATAAAGCTAAATTATAACCCTGATATACGGCGTTATGCCCCGCAGTCACTCGAAGGACTTAGAGCATCTTGAAGGACACGAAGTGGACGTAGAAACAGGTGGGGAGTGGTTTGTTAGAATCCTTAACGAGCTGGGTGTTGATTTCGTGTTTGGCACCACTGGTGCGGGTATGCCTGATATTCAGGACGCGATGGTTGTGGTGAAGCCGCCGAAGTGGATTCAGGGTCTCCATGAGTTTGTGTCCGTGAGCGCCGCGATGGGTTACGCGCTCGCCTCGGGTAGGCCGGGGGTGGCGCTCATCGACAGGGTGGTGGGCACACAGAACGCTGTCGGTGCCTTCTACGGTGCGTACATGAATATGGCACCAGTGGTGGTTTTCGCTTCAGCTAATCTACCGGGAGTCCAGATCCCCACTGGCGGCTTAGAGTACCACTATTCGAGCTATCAGACGTTAATAGTGTCCCCATGGGTCAAATGGTTCACTCAGGTTGAGTCACTGGAGACGATGCCAGAGGATGTTGAGAAGGCTTTCTATCTCGCGGCTTCGGAGCCAAAGGGTCCAGTCTACGTAACACTACGGCAGGATCTGATGGCAAGTGGGGTATCCAAGGGTTGGGTCACACATTCTTCAAGCGTAGCATCCGAGGGCCGCGTCCCAGATGACAGAGCGCTTGCGAGTATCGCGGACACCCTTCTTTCGGCGCAGGCTCCCGCTATAGTTGTGTCCCACGCCGGTAGGAATCCAGAGGCGGTGCCACTCATCGTTGAATTGGCCCATCTACTCGGTGCGCCTGTAATTGAGAGGAGGGTTTTTATGAGCTACCCCACAGGCGACCCACTGCACCTAGGCTTCGCAGACCCCTATCAGTCACCCGCGTTACCGCCATACACTGATGTGGCCCTATTCCTCGAAACGGGTCTATTACCGCACCTCAAGCCGGGCAGAGGCATTGAGATTATTGATATCACGAGCGACCCTTTCCACAGGCAGGATGTCTTTGGTGGAGGGGACTACGGGTCTACACTCTTCCCAGCGAAATTCAGGATGGTCTGCGACACCGCACCCACGCTACGCAGGTTGGCTAGATTAGTGGAAGAACGGCTGGAGGCGCGAGAACGCGAAGCGGTGGGTGAACGAATATCTAGGCTATCCCAGGAACACGAGCGATTATTCGGTGAATGGAGAGAACGCGCCCAGCGCAGATATGAGGAAGGAGTACTCGATCCTTGGTCGATTGGTCTATGCATGACTAGGGCGTGGCGTAAAGGAGTAGTCTGGGTGAATGGTACTCTCTCAGCCCGGGAAGCGCTCTGGCGCACAGTTACGCTAAACGAGCCGGGAACCTATTTTGATAACCCTAGCTCGCATCTGGGTGTCACCCCCGGCTTGGCATACGGCGTCTCACTCGCGGATAAGAAGTATGTTGACGTGGCTGCGAAGGACGGCTACGTTTCGGGGAGATTATCAAGTAGTGGTAGAGTTGTGGTGTGCACGCTCGGTGACGGCGAGGCAATGTTCGGGAACATTGGCTCAGCGCTTTGGACATGCGAACACTACGGGCTAGGCGTGGTCTACGTTGTACTCAACAACGCTTGCTGGGGGATAGAGTGGCCCGCCATCGAGAGGACGACTAAGCAGTGGGCTAAGAAAGCACACGATTTCGAGTTCGTGGACATAGACCAGCCACGAATAGACTTCTCCGGACTTGCCGCCGCATTCAGCACATACAGCGCTAAGGTCAGAGAACCAACCCAGCTTGAGCAAGAACTTGCCAAGTGCATTACATTGGCGGAGAACGGGCACCCCTCCCTCATAGAAGTAGAGATGGAGAAGTACACCGGCCCCGAAAAGTCCGTGGTACCATAGGAACCCTATGAGCGGCTAGTAGAGCTCAAGGGTGTGTCGAATAGTTACACCCTATCATGGCTTCATGCATCCGTTGCGCGTACAATCGTACCTCCACAGGTCTCGTAGAACACAGTGTATGGACAGGTGGACGCCATCATGGCGGGGTTTAGCGAGCCGAGGTCAAACGGGAAGCTTATGGCGAATGTGTTCTGGGTTTGCACTATTAGGACGCCTGGTAGGGTGGTGTTAGTTACAGGCTAAACCCTAACTTTTGTGTTAAGCTTTGGTCTAGACCGGTAGAACATATTTGTTGAGAGCCTCCAACATAGAGTAGGTGTGTTTCACACCCGCAATCTGAGGATCCAAAGCGCTTAACAATCACTTTGCCACCCTGCCGGCTTAATAGCTGGTTCAGTTCGCATTCTACTCGCCGTGGATACCTCTTTACCTCAACTACGGTCGCATACTGGAGTAAGTAGTCTATGTGCCACCTGAGTTTCTTATCCCTCCTTAAGTGTCTAGCAATCCTCGCCTCAAGTCCTATCTTCGCGCTGCCCGTATACACGTAGTACCCAGCAGGGAAAATGAAGCTCCCAAGCCTACCCACTTTGATACGACGTTTGTCAGCGAGTTTTATGAGGAGTTGGTAGGAGGCGGAATCTTCTTTAACCATTCGACACCGCATTCTCTGGTGTATTCGTACTTTTGAGGATTACCCATCAAGCGTGGAAGAACATGGAATAAAAAGGGGGTTTCGCGTTAATATTAGGCGTAACACCGGGTTCACAAGTAGGTCCTTTCCGGATTAAGATGTGTAATAGTAGCGGGCAGGTGATAATAAGAATAGTAAGAGGATGATTGATGGTGTCCGGATAAGGCGCCTAGGTTCACACGCGCTTATCTTTCCTCTTCGGGATAAACTCGTCTATCGATTCTATGAGTTGCTAGAGGTAAGCGAACGCTGGCTAACTGCGCATTAACACGGCGAGTGTCCGGATAAGGCTTAAACGTGGTGGGCGCCACGGAACTGAATTGGTGACAACCGAGGCTCCACCACAAAACTCGTACCATACTCCGCCCTACTAGGCTCACCCATACTCCTACTAGCCAACATATTGTCCAGCGGGATACTTGGAACAGTAATACCCGTGACAGCCATAACATCCCTCGCAGCCGCACCAATAATCGTGTACGTGATGGTGAGGGGAATTGCTGATAAGCGCTATCAGCGTGCGGCTAGGCGACTGACTCGTGTTACTGGAAGTGGGCATCGAGTTTATCAGAAGCCTAAACGCAACACCTAGCCCAAACGGCTAGCGGAAAACCATGCCTTCAGGTGTATAATCGGGATGATCAAACGCCAGACCGGTAGGATTAAGACTGAAGAGGATGAGAAAGAGTACGCATCCGCGGAATACTTCGACGCCGAAACGGGCGTGCTTAACGTTCTACTATCAGGGGACTCGGGAAGAAAGTATACACCCTACCTAGAGTTACTCAGCCTCTAATCCCACGCGCATAGGAGCTTTTCAAGCCTAAGCACAGGTGAGAAAAGAATGGTTCTAATAACTGAGGCCCTGATTAAAGACGTCGTTATACTCATGGATAAGCCCAAGTCAGCCCTAGACCTAAAAATCAACTTAGACCTAGAGAAGTACTGGTAACATTAAAAACAAGGTGATCGTTGTTTCCACACGCGACGTGTCGTTCGCTCAGGTCGCGGATTAGGTTATACCCCTCAAATCTGAAGTAGTAATCGAGCAGGGAAGAGCTGAAAGGGTACTAACAGAAGACCTATTCACACGATCGATTGAGTAAGGGTAAGACAGTGGATGTTGACGGCGGAACATCATGACAAAGTCCTCCAAAACCTTGCAACGACACTTTTGGCTGAGGGGGATTAACCTGGTCACTCATCTATACCGTATGCAAGGGTTAAACTAAACCATACTCGATAGCATCATCGATTTATCCGAATATTTATGGGGTTGTGGTTATGCTTCCAAGTGGTTTATTGTTTGCAGGATGGTGTCACAGTGTGTTACTACTCGATGCAGTCATCCTTTTTATTTACTTGTTTGCGGCTACACTATTCGTAGGCGGGTCATTCTTCATGTGGTTGGTGTTGGTTCCAGCTTCAAAGCGTATCACAAGCGACGAGCTCGAAAGGTCTAAAATCACCGCAGCGGCCGCCCGTAGGTTCGGCGTACTAACCAACGCAGCACTAGTGGTTCTCGTGGTCACCGGAATCTACAATGCGACCTAGTATCTCCCTGGGCTAAAAGTTTTCTCGAGTAGTCTCAGAGCTAACCTCCTACTTATAAAATCTTGTTTAACCCTTATACTAATAATTTTACACACACGGAGTATACTTTGGACGCAGAATGGTTCGGTTCATGCGTGAAGGTAACGCCGCTGGGTTAGAAAGGGTGAGACGAATAGGTAAGTATATCTCTTTAATGAACCTAGCCCTCATGGCAGCAATCCTCCTTGTGGCCGCATTAATGCAGATACCCCCGTAAATATTCCAAATTGGCATCCGATGGTGTCCGGATTAGGGGTTGGCGGGCGTCGTGGTATCCAGGCGTGGGAAGCGCTCATCCGGACACTGCCGAACAACACTCCTCACACATACAAACGCATGGTAAGGCCGAAGTCGGCGGTGAACACTTTCGGCCCACATATCCACGCTGTATATTAACTGAACTGAGTGGGGTAAGGTTTTTTAGTGCGGTGAGTGGATGGCCGTTTATGTCAGGAAAACGCGTGCGGCTGGGTCTAGCGTTAAGGGGCTTCGGCGACCCTGTGTCTCTACTACCACTCTGCAGGCGGGCGGAGCAGTTGGGCTTCAGTCGCCTCTGGTTTGTTGAAGTGAACGATGTAGATGTGTTCGCGATGAGCGCAGCAGCCGCTGGAAAAACGCAGAGTATAGGTGTGGCAAGCGGCGTCGCGAACTCATACCTGCGGCTCCCCACGCTGACAGCTATGAGTGCGGCCACGGTTTCAGCTCTCTCGGGTGGAAGGTTCACCTTGGGTATAGGAGCCGGTTCACCCCCCCTGACTCGCTTTAACCAGCAGTGGGAAACACCGCTTAGAAGGTTTAAGGAGACTCTTGAAATAGTCACCCAGCTGCTTAGGAGTGGGCGGGTCGTTTACCATGGGAGGATCTTCGAAACCCGGGGGTTCGAGCTTGGGTTTAAGCCGCCCCGCACACCCGTGTACGCGGCTGGGATGGGTATTAGGACGCTTCGTTTGGCAGCTAAGGTCGCAGACGGCGCTCTTCTCATGTTTCCCACCCTGAACCATGTTAAGGAGGCCTTGAGTGTAATCCGCGATGTTGTAGGAAAACGCGGAATCCCCCTAGATAAATTCGGTGTCGCATCATATATGGTGACGGTGTGTTCGGACGACTTGGAGATAGCACTGAAGGAGGCGAGGCGCGTGGTGGCCGCATATGCCGCCATACCCGTCTACAGACGGAACTTTGAGAGGCTGGGATACAGCCGAGAGATTGGGGAAGTAGCTCAATCTCTCAGCGAAGGTTTTGAGGTGGCCGCCGAGCGTGTGCCGGATAGGATGGTGAAGGACTTCATAGTCCACGGTAACGCCGAGGAGTGCGCTGAGAGCATTGAAAAGTTCGTGGAGGCGGGAGTAACGGAACCAGTCGTCTACCCATACTCTTCAAGAAGGGAAGGCTACCACGCTATGCTAGCCGGGATCATAGAGGCGCTCGGACGCTTGAATGCGTATTCCGAGTAAAAGTTGATTTAAAAAGCACTTCTGGGCTGGTCGCCGAGCAACCCACACAACCCGCCCCGCGGTAAGCCTTACACCGCGTATTCTCCTATAAGGCTACTAGGATCCTACATCCCCGTTAGGGGCGAGCCAAGAATCTGTATTCGCGCACGGTTTAAGCTGAGAATGACTTCGATTAACGGTTAGGCGGCTCGCCTAATCCCATAGGGGTTAGGGAGATCATTTATGCAGACAAGGAGGGCTACAATATTGGAGGTAGATTGGAATGGATGAGCCGCTAGACGGTGTTAAAAGTTTTAGTGTGGGCCTAGCGGAGTTAAGAGCAGAGCGTGCCAAGTACCTAAAACAGCTGGGTGAGAAATTGAGTAGACTCGACCTGTTGATGGGAGGCTACCGAGAGCTCCTGGTGGACTTCGTAAAGCAGCTTGAGATGCGTGAGCTCGAGGACGAATATATCCAAAGGGTGAATACATTCTTCGATAACCTGGGTGAGCTGCTGAAGCTAAGCCGTGAGTTTACAGAGCATCTTAGCGCGGTGTGGGAGCTTGAAGCCCTCCGCTTGGATTATGAGACACGTGTGGTGAAACTCCTAACCGAACTACTCGAGACACTTGAGCCTGAAGCGGATCTTAAGACTCAGGAAATAAGGGAGAGGAGAGAGGAGCTCAGAGGTCTATTAAAGAAACTCGTTGGGGCGACCAAGGGACTCAAGGGGAACTTGGGTACGCCCCAGGTTCAGCTTAACGGGTAGAGCTCTGGTGGCTGGTCGTTGTGGGACGGATGAGCTTTCCCTGATCAACTACGAATTGAGCTGGGTTCACTCGCTGGCTGGGTATGCGGGCCAAGTCTGCCTCGGCCCCGGTTAGCGAGGCTTAAACCGTTTGGTGTTAAGTTTTTAAGCACGGCCCGGGTTGTATACCCAGGATGTGGGAGACCTCGTTAGAGCTTGAACCCATAACCCCATTCAGACTGGATTACACTGTCTGGGCGCTTAGAAGAAGGGGTGTTAACCTCGTCGACTCGTTTGAGCGTGGAGTGTACAGGAGGGTGGAGGTTGTGGAGGGTCAACCGGTAGGCGTCGAGGTAACTCAGACCGGTTCACCTTGGGAGGCGAGGCTCAGTGTGAAGCTTGTATGCGCGCATCCGCTTAGTCATGTAGTGGGGGAAGTGGAAAGGAGGGTTAACAGGCTTTTTGGGGCCAGGGTGAACCTCGCCGAGTTCTACCATATGGCCCAGGGTGATGCGCGGCTCTCTGAACTAGTTGACTCCTTCTTAGGCCTTAAGCCGCCGCGTTTCACCAGTCTATTCGAAGCGTTAGTGAACGCCGTAGCGTGTCAGCAGGTTCCACTCGAAGTGGGTCTGAAACTCATCTCGAAACTAGCTGAAAGGTTCGGGGAGAGATTAGTGGGTGCCCAAGGCTTCACTTACTCCTTCCCCCAGCCACTCAGGCTTGCGGAGGCTCCTACAGCCAGCATCCGTGAACTGGGATTCAGCCAGAGAAAAGCCGAGGTGATTAGGAGTCTTGCCTCCGCGTATCTAAGGGGTGAACTCGAAGATCTGAAGTTTGAGTCTATGACCAACTCTGATGTGGTAGGGGTCCTCGACGCTATGAAGGGTATAGGTAGATGGTCTGCTGAATACGTCCTATTACGCGGATTGGGCAGGCTAGACGTCTACCCCGGCGATGATGTGGGTGCAGCGAAGAACCTCGCCGCTTGGCTGGGAGTGAGCGGACGCTTGGGTTACGATGACGTTCAAAGAGCCACGTCTAGCTGGGGGCGCTTTAGAGGGATGGTCTACTTTCACTTTCTACTTCGAAGATTGCATGAAAGAGGCGTCGTATAGTGGGCCGCGCCGACAAGCCGCTCCACTTATCTTGGATTAGGCGCCCCACACCGTTGATGGAATCGAAAGCGGATGATCCAAGGAGAATTCACTTGGACCTACGATCCGAGAGTACCACGCCCCTTAAGTAGGGTAGGCCTAGGTCAAATCCCAGCTGTGTGAAAGCCAAAAAAGGTTTCTTAAACTTCGTTCTGCCTATCACCGTCATACCCCCGAAGACCAGCATAATTCAGCTTGCGATGATCAAGAAAAACCCTGAAAGTATTGCGGGGCCTCCCAATATCTACACTAGGTCCTCCGCTTAGGGCGTCTAGACCCATATGCAACATCATCGGCTTAACCTGAGCTCTTACGCGGACTTGGGTATACCCCGCGGGGTTAATAGCGCAGCGTAAAATACTGTGTAAAGCTGTAACCCGAAGACGATCGAAATATCCATCTTATATCCTAACCGATAGTTCTTTGACTAATAATCTTTATTATTATACTTAACAGTCTTTATCGCGGCTTGTATGGTTATTGGGGCTACTCACCCGTTCGCCGTGGTTTGATGCTAAGTAAAGGAGGTGCTCCGGGGACTCGGTATCCGATCTGCGTCCACCCCTCACTCGGTGAACGTCCACAAGGAACACGAGAATTGCTAGAAACGCTGGTAGAGGTGAGTATTCGAGGAGAGCAGCAGTGTGGGAGCCTAAAAATACTGTGAGAAGGTCCGCAAGGATCCTCCAAGCAACACTTAGGCTCACTAGGAGCTGGGGTATCAGCGTGAGCCTGATGTTTAGGGTTCTGCCACGTAGTAGCACCGGTAGAATAATTGGCGCATAGCTTGCGATTACGACAAGGTAAAAGCCTAGTGATATGGTGTGTATCCACGCGTCTAGGAGTTGTGTGTAGCCAGCGGTGAATCCCTCGGGGCATACGGCGTAGAGTGCCTGAAGGGCTATCCCCACGGTGAGCCAGAGTGAAGCGATCCTTATGGAGCGGTCGAACCACCGGTACCTCCACTTGTTGGGGTCGAACGCCCATCTACTCGGAAGCTGAGCCGGCGTGAAAGCTGAGAGGTTAAAGAGGAAGGTTGACAGGGCGATGACTTCTATGACCACTCCAACTAGGCGCATTACGTGTAGTGTAGTAATAGCGCTCGAGGTATAGATGGCTAGGGTCGTGCACCAGAGTATTGCTATAGCCGCGGACAGGGTTTTCCTGGGGCTCACCCCTCGGAAGTGTGCTGTGTGCTGCCACACACCTAGGATTGTGCTTGTGGGGAAACCCATTAACGCCAGCCACGTGTAAGTGTACTCATCCCATTCGCCGTATGGGCTTTGGGCGTCGACTAGTGTTTTGATTGTGGCCACAGCGATAAGCGTGAGCGCACCCGCCCCGAAATAGATGTTACCATAACTGATGGCGTTCCTTGGCCGCTTAACGCTGCTAAGCGTGTACGCCGCGAAAACGATTGCGGATGCTAGTAGAGCTATATCTCCCATAAGGGGACGTGTATGGAAGAGTAGCCAGAGAGGGGTCGTCGAAGCTAATAGCCCGATCGAAGTGAGACCTAGCTTGGGATTTGCACGCGTGCTGTTTAGTTTCGGTACCAATGATGTCGCCACGGCGACTGTGAAGAGTGTGAGGAAACCGAACACCATCAGGTCTGGGTGGAGAATCCATGCGACCCAGTCAACCCTCCGATTCCACCCAGAGAGAAGGAGTACCCCCAGCACCCCGCCTGCTAGGCCTGTAACACCAGACAAACCCACCCCAACCAGTGTGCCTAAACCACTAGGTGAACGCGCTCCCCGTGCTAGCAAACCACGCACCTCCCCAGCAACTCACCCTGAAACGGGTTCGACGCATTCATAGGGCGGTGTTGGCATCACCTGGGTTTCCCCCCACTTGTGGATGGGTGCCCGTGGCTCTGACCAGAGTTGCAAGGAACATGAGGACGACGATTAGAATAATCCACCCCGAGACCCATACGGCTGTGGTGGCCGCCGCGCTGTGTGTGGTCCCCGCGACCAGGTCGCCGAAAACTCTGAGGATCGTTGAAAGGGTTAGCAGCGCGAGGGGTGTCTTGTTTAAGAGTATGGGATCCAGTCTTCTACCTGTGACTGTGGGGAAGATTATGGGGCCGTGTGCGAGGAACATTGTGCCCACGAAGCCTATGGCGAACGAGTGGATTGATGCGTCGTAGAGGCCCCCGATGGGTGCACCCACCAAGTACAGGGCCATGAGTAGGGAGCCGACCACCCCCCACATATACGCCGTTCGCGTGTGAGCTACAACGTATCTCTGAATTGGTTGGGCAGCGGTTGAGAGCTTTCTAAATGTTTCCCTCTCTATGGTGTAGTAGGAAACCATTATCACCGCGATTGGTAGCAGGCCTAAGAGGCTTAAAGCCCGCGTGACATAGTCTACCCCACCACGTATAGTTATGGTTGAGCTCACCGAAAATAAGATCACAGCGATTGTGAGCACATATACGGAGTAAACGAATCTTTTCTTATAGCTCACGGCTGTTAGGAAGCCCATGAGTTCTACTCTCTCACCCAAGATGAATATAATTGGGAAACCTAGGAAGAGCATTATCATGCCCATGTCGTGCTCGGGTTGGGCGAAACCAAGCTCGAGCGCGCCAACCATCAGCGAGAACACGGATAGAACCATGTAGAGGAACGGGACCTCCATGTGACTGAACCGCGCAAGCATGTAGAGTGTAGCCACGAAGGCAGAAGCTCCGAGGAGCATTAGACCCACACCTAGGGGTATAATTGGTTTTATACCCCACACCTCCCCGAGAGTGTACACCACCGCCCCAAGCCATGTGAGGGGGGCCATGATTGTGGAGGTGAGGGTTAACGGACCACTCACTTCGAGCACACGTAGACCCGCTACCCTCTCAGTCATGATTAATGTAGCTATAAATCCGTACACCATAAGTATCGAATGCGAGCCGTAGAGCTGAGAAAGTAGCGCATCCGGCACCCCATTGTCCGCCATAAGCCTAAATATACCGGCGAAAAGCCCGAGCGTGAGTGCAAAGATGGCCATAGCCACATAGATAAACGACCTTTGGAACACAACATATCCCCTAAATCCCCAAATCTCTACGCGCCTGCTCACTCATCTTGTCAGGAGTCCAAGGTGGGTCGAACACAATCTGTACAACTACATCCTTCACGCCGGGCACACTCAGAACTGCCTCGCGAACCTGATCTTCGAGCCATGGCCCCACTGGGCAGGCGGGAGTGGTAACCGTCATCTTAACAAACACATACCCCTCATCACTAATCTGCAAGTCGTAGATCAGGCCTAGATCAACTATATTATAGGGTATCTCTGGGTCGTAGCACGTCTTTAGAGCCTCAAGTACACCCTCCCTAATATTCGGGGAACCCGTAAGCTTCTCAGGGGTAACCAACGGATCACTGAAACTCCGCCTCCCCTCAACGTTATCGGGTCGCTCCCGCACATTCACCCACCAAACACTAATACTACTATATTTGACGGCTTAGGTGTTATCCCAAAAGACTTAGGCATATCTGATCCTCCCCAGCCCTATACAGTATATCAAACACTATTGCTCAACGTGCAGTAAGGCAGAATTAACTTTGACTCACCATGGAATGTGAGGCATCCCTGTGGTTTATGGGTGCAGCCGTGCACTAGCACTCCGGGTTTAGTGCATCAACACTCCTCCGTGTATTCTCATCCACCAAACTATTTTGGGAAAACAGTTAATCCACTTACTCAATACATTAGGTATGACTACGGACAGTCTTTTAAGAAGGGATCATGAGGAGATACTTAGAACCCTAGCCACGGCTGCGGGTAAAAATGATGGTGCTGGAAGATCGGCTAAGGAGGTATTAGAGACACTCCGACCCCACCTTGAAAAGGAGGAGGAGCTTGTGATGCCGGTGCTCGACGCCCTCGGAGACCTAGCCATAGGGGGTGTTGCCAGCGCTGAGAAACCAGCGGAAATAGCTGGGAGGCTCTCAGCTGAGTACCATATGATGTTCAGAGAACATGAGGAAATACTTGACAAGGTGAACACATTGTATAATGAAGCTAAGAAGAGTGGTGACGATGAGACCTCCGAATTAGCGGAACGCCTCAAGGCGCATATCGAGTTGGAGGAAGCCGTGCTCTATCCAGCCGCAATGGTCGCCGCGAAATACGCAGAAAAGATAATTAAGGGCGAAATAGAGTCATACAGAGGGCTTGAGCAAGGAGAGATAAAACGCTTCGGAGCAACGGAGTAACCCATCTAACCGAGTGAGCACCACTAAGAGAAACGGTATCCACGCTGTATATTAGGATGCTACGGGTAGCGGTCGCATAATGCTATTAGTTCTGGTACTAACCAGATAATCGCTGGGTAAAGAAGGTGCAGTTTCCTGCTCCACGTTTACTTGAACCGAATGAAGCTAATCTCACACTGATTGACTAGTTCTAAAAGCCGGGTTAAGACGCTTACAATGTTCCACTGGTGTTATCTGTATTAAGGTTTGTAGTGGAAACTGGTTGAGGAAGGAGGGGTAACAACCCCCATTACAAAATTTGAAGGGGGGCGTGAGTAAATGAAGCAGCGTAGAGGGAGGCAAGCCTGTCCTGATAAGCGCTCATGTGTGGCGCCTCCACTCCGTGTACCACTTGTAGAATAGCTTTAGGAAGTCTAAGGGTGTTAGAAGAAGCGTTTTTCCCGTGCTGCCGTTGAAATTCCATGTGAGATCCCTAAGATGCCCAAAGAAGCGCTTTACCAGCGGCGCAGCGAAGCCCGAAGAGTAAACGTGGTTTCGGAAGTCAGCTACCCCCACTGAGCCGCGCTACCGGGGAGCACGGTCTGTGAGCAACACGGGGTCCCCGAGGCGCCTCCTCACCCTTCTAGAAACCTAAGCGCATTGCTCGCATCCCCCACGGGTTAGTGAGACAGCAAACCATGCTGGCTGTTTGGTCTGGTCCGCCCGAGCGCCCATACCGAACCAAACATAGATGGATCAACTACTACGCTTCACCACAGCCTCATCCACTGCTATCACGAAGTGCTCGCGTGACTCACCCTCAAACTCGAGCCTTTCTTCAACCCTCCTCGACCCCCACTCCTCCATACACACTTGATTTGGAGACGTGCTCCTCCGACGAGAGTAGTCTAAAGGACACCGAGGCTTTTCTTTATGGAGGCTTAATTCAAAGCCGTCGAGAGGATCACCACAGCCTCGAGCTTGGGAGAACCTCTCCTGTTCTTCGCGAAGCACTCAAATTCTCGAAGAAGGAGGACATATCCCCCAGCTGGATGGTGGGCGCCACGGCGGATCACCAATCCCTCTCGTGACGCCCACCATGCTAAGCCTTATCAATAACTCACCCATCACGCCTAGGCTAAAATAGTTGAGGCCATAATTCACTCTTCTTACCCAGAGTAAAACTAGGTAGGCGGGATAATAAGGACTTATAGGTAGTAAAACCAACAATCAATACACATTAGAATGCCAATGGTCGGCATATAGTGCCAGTTGGGGGTTGACTGAAGCCTCAGCTAGTCTCGGTGGGAAAGCCGCTTCGGCCGCAAACAGAGTGTTCGCTGAGTTTTAACTCTTGGTAGTCCTGCGGTGTATTTATATTTTTCAGGCTTTCGAGGCGAGCATCAAACCTTTTCAGGCTGTTAACATCTACGTAGAGTACATCCGCTAAATATTCGAAGAGATGCTTTAGACCCAGCTTACCGTCACTCACTGCTCGCCGACTTGCGTCGAGTGTTTCACCGACGTTGTACACCGCTAGTAGTGGTTCGGCCTCCCCGCTTGGCCAGCGTGGGATAGCAGCCGAATGCCCCCTCGCAAGGCTGGCTAAATGTGTCAACACCTCCTCCCTAATAAGAGGCATATCGCAGCCCACGAGCGCAGCGTAATCCACGTCAACAACCTCGAACCCTGTAAGCACGCCAGATAGAGGTGTTCCCAGATTCACTCTATCATTTACCACTAAGACGTTTCTAGGTAACAATGCTTCGAACATACCCCTATCTTTCGAGCCAATGCACACAATGACCTTAACGCTCACCTTAAGTGCTTTCTCAACAACTATCTCGACGAAGCTTCGCCCACAATAAGTGAGGAAGGCCTTATCCTTACCCATCCGTTTGCTTTTACCTCCCGCGAGAACAACTGTTGCAGGTAAACTCCACCCCAACTCTGATGACCCGGTTTCAGCCGCAAGGCTACAACAAATATGCCCGAGCACATATTCTTAAGGCTTAACTGACACCGACTAATAGTCGTAGACACCACTACGTGTTTTGGAAGAACCTAGAACAAGGGTTATAGGGCCTCTAAAACCTGACCTCTGCCCTTAGAAGTGGAAATCACCGCGGCTATGATAAGATCTATTTAAAATGCGACGAGAACATATTCAGCTCCTCTATACGGTTGAGGTGAACGCTTCGCGCAGGGTTGGACTTTATGTGGGTATCTTGGTCCACATCTTTTTTACCAAAGCTCCGTGGTACTTGAAAATTTCCATAAACTCAAGTGCGTTTTCCCTTCTCCCTGTGCTGCTCTAAGAAGCTGCTGAGTATCTTAAACCAGCAGCTGTTTTACTCCACCTGTGAGCATTCTACCCGAGGCATACTCCTCCCTTAATCTCTCTATTATCGAATCCTCCTCCATGAGAAAGTAGTATAGCCACATGATATAAGGGGGGATTACAAGGTTGACGCCCAACTTCCTTATGCAGCTCAACCGCGGGTCCCCCCGAGAACGCTTACTTCATCGCCTTACGCCCAACGATTTTGGGGTTATTAGATAGGTATACGGAAGACTCATAAAAGATCTAATCTCACCCTCTGGCCCCATTAGTGGTGGCAGGAACCTGGGGTATATCTGCTCGGCCTCATACTACCCAAGGCTACCAGCAATAACCCTCTGAAGCCCCTGGTGGGGATCCAGGTCTATGCCTACGGCGATGAGACGCCGCCTGTGTTCGAACAAAGTTGGACGGCTGGGTAAAAATCGCGCCGAGTTTTATTGAGGTCTGAGCCCGAATGTGGCGCTTACCTCTGAGAAGCTGACCTGCTTTGCAATCTTAATGACAAGCGGATACATATTACGAATGTACTCGGCCTCCTAGAGGATGAAGGTCTTGCCTAGGTTGAAGCCCACCGCTATTATGTGGAGGACGTTATCATACGCCTACTCACGGGTTTCTTCAAACTTGTACACGGTTACCCTCAGAAACTTCCCGTCAACCGTTAACTCGACGTAGGCATACACTGCGAATTTCTCCTGAAGCCATAGAGCTAACACGATATTGTATAAGGTGAGCCGGTGAGCATACCCGAAGAGGGAGTCTCCCAGTTTAGAGGGAGAAATCCTCACCACCAGCCCAATCGTCCAATATAAGCTCCAATCCCTAGCGAGAAGAAGATACATCCGCTCAACATTACGTGTAGCTCCCCACCCACATCGACGCGGAGCCTATTAAGCAGCTCGTAATCCAACCCGCGGGTGTCAAACTCCGAGATAAGGGAGCCATAGTCCACCCTATCACCCACACTCTAGGGCGCAACACCCAGGGAGTCACATTTGACCACAAAACACTTAGCGATAACATAACTTCAAAGCAATACGAAATCTGAATACAGACAACTTCAGGCCTCCCCAGTAACACGTGTCACGCCTGCGCACCACTGTAATATCACCGCAATAGTAGTTAGACCCACACTTAACCCACACCTCTACATTATCTAAGCTGACTATGTCAGCTTAGAGCAAGCTGTCGCGCACCGCCCATCAAGACTTACCAACCACTACAATTAAACCAGAGCCAGACACGGGTAGACTCACAGCGCCGAGAGAAACGAGCGATTATACTTGTGATAGGAAACCACTCCAAATCTATGCTTTTACCTACGCGTGAAGGGTTCTAGATTCATGTCGTTTTCCTACCTCAGATTGAGGCAAACATTCTACGCGGGATTCACCCAGCTGCCAAACACTGCTATATTCAGGTCTAACACCGGCTCGAAGAACAATGCGTGGGATTGTTGCGGCCACGCGTAACGAATCCTAACGTCAGTGTTTTTAATCATTTTACTCAGAGTAAAATATTTAAATGGGTGTGCGTTGATTGTTTGATGTTTGATGGCAAAAAGTTTTAGGGGCGTGACAACCCCTGTATATTTGGCCACGGTGGTCGTCCTAGTTATACTTGTGATCGCTGGCTTTGCGTTGTACGCGACCAAACCCTCTACCGTGTCAACGGTCACCGTGCCGACGACGGTTACATCGGCTACAACCGTTACTGTAACGGGGAAAAGTGGGGGAATACTGCCCGTGACCGCTGGGTTCTATAATGGTAAAGTGGTTACATTTATATACACTCAGCCCCCAGCGTGTGTGCCAGCATATCCGTCCTTTTTCCCCTCAGCGCAGGTGGCGTCTAAAGTGGATAACTGTGAGGTAGGAATAGGCAACAACACCGCTGTCTCAGGAGCAGCGCCATTCTGGGTGCTCGTCCCCGCGTACGCAGGTCTCTCTATCTTCGGTGTAGGTGCGCTGGGTGCGAACCCGCAGGGCTTTCCAGTGTACAACGACCAGACAATACTCACCGACTGCGGCGCCTCAGGTTCCCCCTCAGAGAGCCCCGACCACCCAGAGTTGGTCTATTCACCCGCTTTCACGCAGGTTGAGAAGTACCTTAACATAACGGATGGCTATGGCGGGTTACCTGAGGGTGTACTACCCCTCCCAGCGCACGACCACATCATAAGCGTCATCGGACCAATACCTTGGTACACGGTGGTGGTCTTAGTGTTCGACCCAAACATTATGCCCAACCCCGTGACGGGGGAGTGCACTCAGGTGGTCGCCTCAGATCTACCGAACGCGACCTCCAACTGCCTGACATCCCTGTCAGCTCTACAGCGCGCCATGACCACAACTAACGGAGCCATAGCGCAGGCAAACGCCAACAACCCAATTTGGCTGGCGCTCGGTAAACCTATGACCCAAGTGGTTATACCCGGGGACACATCGCCCAGCCAGATCTATAATGCAAACAGCAACGTGATAGAGTACTTCAATGTTAACACGACCAACCCCTACTTTACACTGCTGGCCACAAATCAGTCCGTGCCGGGCTTCGGTGGATAAAACCCCGAAACACGGGTCAACCTTTTTTACCTCCAATACGTGATAAGTGTAACAACTACCATCAGCCTTTTGTAAGCTTGGATGACGCACTCTTCCGTGGGTTTAAGGGGACGAGGGGGAAATCCCTTCCTCCCGCTTTATGAGGAGGTGACTGGCCCCTCCCTTATAGATAATGTTCTTATAGTTGTTTCTAATAAGTGTAGGGCGCCCACAAGCGTGGACTTTGCGTTTGGGATGCACCCGAGACGACCAAGTGGACGGGGATCACTGCGCCTCTGCGAGTAGCGTGACGGAGTATCCCACGTATTTTCCGTGTCAAGGTAAGTGTCGCTGTAAAGCTGGAAGCCCCCTCCGTCACGGTAGACCCAAATTAGCGCATAGCGCTGATTGGAACCCACACTTGAATTTTGGGTCCACCGGTGAAGGCGGGGTAACTCACCATATTAATAGGTGGTGTCTATTGGATGAGCCTGTTCGGTTTTGCTAGTTTGGGCCACAGAGTGGAGAGGAGTAGGAATATTGTGAGGTAGATGAGGCTTACCGCGTAGTCGAGTGTTACACTTGGCGCCAGGTTGCCTGTTGCTGAAACTATTGTTATTGAAGCTATTGGTAGTATGAGTATGCCGCTGAGCTGCTGGGCTTCTTTGAAGCCTTTGGAGAAGGAGGAGATCCAGGCCACTAGACCGACGTTTGCGAATGTGATGGCTGGCACAACCACGAGCATGGCTGTCAACCACACAAGGTTTGGTGTTACGCTGACACCCACGCTTCGTGCGTAGTGGGAGGCGAGCGCCCAGTACACTGTGGCCGACACCCAGGTCACGCATAGCGCGACAGATGATGGGGCCAGGGTTTTACCGAGGAAGAGTGTTGTGGGGGAGACTGGTTCGGCAAGAAGTGTTTCAAGCGTCCTCCTCTCCTTCTCACCGGCGAAGCTGTCGGATGCGAGGACGATCACGCTTGTTATGGGTAATAGTAGGAACATGGGGAGTGTGACCACTGTGAACATGTACCAGTAGAGCGCCTGCCTTGGACCCATGGTTAGGAGCGCCTGCCTTAGCACGGGTGGTAGGAAGCGTGTTACCTGCGGGGAGAGGTTTGTGGGCACGTTTAGGAGTACGGTTTTTATGAAGAATGGTATGGTTACCGATATGAGTAGTGGTAGTGCGACCAAGGAGACGACGAGGGTACGGCTTGAAAGGTACTCTCTTATATCCTTAGAGGCTATCGTGAGTATTTTGCGCCTCACGCGGGTTCGCCTCCATCCTGCTTGGGAAGTGACTCAACGGGTTCCACGCCCACCACTCTTAGCCCGGCTTTCACCATGCGCTCAACCATCCCCGCTATTTCTTCGCCGCCCTTAACGGCCACCTCGAACTCTGAGACCACGCCTGTTTCTCCCAGATTCACGGGAGCGGTAAAACCATTCCCCAGCAGAACGCTCAGGGTACCCACCTCAACGGGTCTGAGAAGTTTAACTCTTACTTTGCGCTCAAACACGAGTGACTCCAAGTCACCCATGCTCCTGATGCATCCCTCATCAATTATGAGCGCATCCCTACAGATCCTGCGCGCAAAGTAGGGGTTGTGGGTGCACACTATAAGCGTGGAGCCCCCCTCGAGCTTCTCCCGAAGCAGAGAGACCGTGAGGCTCGCACCGTCGGGGTCTAGGCCAGAGGTGGGCTCATCCAGCAGGAGTAGAGGTGGGTCGGCGAGCAGGGTTCTAGCTAACGCCAGCCTCTGCTTCATACCCTTAGAGAAGGTGTGCACCCTATCATTGGCGACCCGAGCCAACCCAAAAGCCTCAAGCAGCGCCCTGGATCTGCTCAGAGCCTCACTCCTGTCTAGACCGTTGAGTTCGGCGTGGAAGAGCATGTTTTGAATAGCGGTCAACCTCTCATACACTCCCGGCCTCTCGGGTAGGTAGCCTATTAGGCGCTTCGCGTCAACTCCCCCAGCCTCCAACCCGAACACCTTAACCCACCCCGCGGATGGGTGAACCACGCCAACAATGGTTCGAAGAATCGTGGTTTTGCCAGCCCCGTTCTGCCCGAGAATCGCGGTGGACGACTCGGCTTCAAACACGTGGTTGATGTCTCTTAGTATGGTTTTCGAGCCGTATTTGACCCAAACGCCTCTCAGCTCCACGGCGTAGCGCTGCGAAACCTCCATGGCTTCCAGAATCATACATCGCTTAACATAATTTTAAGCTATGCTATATAACAGTTATCAAAAAAATCTAGTAGTATATTCGACCACGAATAGCCCCGATGAATCACGACGGGGAGATCGAGATAGATGTTCCATGCAAGCCACGCTGACGGAGTCTCTTGGAGCGGAAAGCTGGGCTATCATCCTTCCAGATTGGTCTAGCACGCTCGCCTCTCAGCGAAGCGCGACTATAAGAAGAGTGCACGCTAAGCCAGCCATGATGTTAGCCGCACCGAAAACGTCGCCGGAGACCCCCCCGATGAGTTTTCTAGACACAGCTGCTAGGAGGGTTGAGCAAACAAAATCTAGGGCGATCAGCAACACGGTGAGTACGGGTCCTAGTAGCAGCGTCACGGGTACGCATAGTAGGGTTGATGCCGCTGCGAGCACAGCACCCCTCCGGGTGCGCATGTGTCTAACAACTGGCTCGGCGCTGCTATGGGAGACCGGGTTGCCCAGTGTGCTTAGGTAGACCATTGAGAGTTTTCCGAAAACCTCGTACACGAGGGTTGCGGTGAAGGGTCGCACTGATAGTTGCGCCCAGCTGAATAGCTGTAACGTGAGGGTCAGCACACCCCCAGTCAGCCCCCCGACCCCGAGGTGTGGGTCACGCATCACCTCAAGCCTCTTCTGCGGCGAGCCAACACACATGGCTCCATCGGCGAAGTCGGCGAGCCCGTCGAATTCGTTGGCCCCGGTGACCAAGATTAGCGCCGTGACCGCGAGCGCCGATGATATGTAGGGGTTGAATACTCTGAGTGATAGGTATAGGATTAACCCGCTCACGCCGCCCGTAAGGTAGCCTACGAGTGGGAAGATGGGTGTCGCGGAGGCCACATCATTAATCTCGCTGAACCCCGGGGGCATCGGGATTGCTGTGAGAAAGCTGAGGGCAGCCCTGACCCACCTGAGAAGGCTCATCTTACCCGCCCCATCTCGCTGAACACCTTTGAGGCTAAACCCCCAATGAGGCCGCAGAGCGCGTCGTCTAGAAACATCGGTAACCTAGAGAGGCAGCCCGGTTTGAGCCTATCATAGTGGTGAAAGTTGTGTATACCCCTCGTACCCGCCAGATACCTCGCTATCATCTCCCCGATATCCTCATCAGCAGTTACCTGAACGGGGTCTTCATCGTGCAGGCTCTTGGGGAGGCCTGGAATCATGTCCCACTCGGCTTCATCTTCAAGTCTAAGGGCGGCTAATATAAGGGACGCCACGTTGGGGTCGCTAAGCGCGGCACTCAGTTCGGCTAGGAATATCCGTTCAAAGAGCCTGGGCTTTGAGCCAACGATGCCACCCACCGCGGCTTCAACAAGGTCCTCCACACCTATTCCGCGCTCCCCGAGTCTTTGAAGCACCCCCCTACCAACAAACTTCGTCTCTCTAAGCCGTGCGAGGAGGCACTGGGTCACGGTTACCCCCACTAGGTAGCCAAGCGTTGTGGCCGTTCCAGCGTACTCGAATCTCTCGCCTACCCCGCTGAACATTATGGTTGTGGTGTCAGTGGATGTTCCAGCGGCGGGCAGCCCACTAGTGGTGCTTCTGGTATCCAAGAGCCTGAACAGGCCACACTTAGCTTCTACCGCGGTTTGAAGAGCATTCACCATGGCTGCTGGTGTGGCCGCACACTCACAGAAAACTATGAGGTTAACGGTGGAGGGCGAACCACTGTTTGAGGGTGGCTCCAACACTCCACGCGTGTTGGTTAGGCCGACGGTGGCTAGGGAGGCCACGGATACTCTCCCAAGGCGACGCCTCTTTACACTGAAACCCGACACATCCGCCGCGGTCATCATCCCTATGGCTTCCTCTCGCGGAATGTTAAGGTGTGCTAGGGTGCGTAGAATCTCTTGTTGTGGTGAGCGGCAGTCGAAATCCTCGGGTACTTGGTGGTTCACAACATACTTTACACTGGTTAACCCACCATTCCAGGGAGCATCGCTCAGCGCTTGGCACACGCCTGGTAGCTCAATCACTAGGTTGCCATCCCTAACACCCAAACGGAGCCTTCCAACCCTCCTCACACGCACCACCTCAGATATCCGCCGAGTGTGAACACGCTGAGTGGGAGTACCAATAATGATGCGAAGAGTAGTGTCACGAGCTTCATGAGCTTTAATGAGGCTTCGATTTCGTGGACGCCGGGATAAGGGTAACTCTCACCCACTACGTACTCTGAGCGCTTCTCCAAGCGCACGTTCAACGCGCCGGCGAACGCGGCCATAGGCCACCCAGCGTTAAGGCTGCGAGTCCTCGAATGCTCCCCCCGAGCCACGAACCACGAACCCCCACCGTTGAGTCCAAGCATCAGTGCGGCCACCACTGTGAGGACGGCCACAATCCTAGCTGTGAGATAATTAGCATAGGTGTCCGCTTTGGCTGAGAACCAGCCAAACTCCAAATACTCTGGTGTTGTGTACCCAACCATGCTGTCGAGTGTGTTCACAGCCCTATAACCCAGAGCGCCTGGGACGCCGAGTACCGAGAAGAATAGTAGGGGTGAGCACGTACCATCCACAAGGCCCTCCGCTATGCTCTCCACAACCGCGGAGCAAATCAACCCCGCATCCAAGTTGGCCGTAGGCCTTCTCACGATGCACTGCAGAAGACGCCTAGCTTCATCCAGCTCCCCTTCCCTGAGCGCACTGAGAATCGGCCTAACATGCCTATCCATCGAGAAAAGGGTGTAAGAAGACTTCAACAAGAAAACGGAGAGGAGAAACCAGAGAGCCATGGAGCCGAGCGAATATAGTGCGTGAAGTGCAAACGCTGAGAGAGCCACCGGCACCCCCACACAAACAACCCAAAGCACCACACCCGCAAGCCTCAGCCTGTCAGTAAACCTGAGCTCACGGTCTAGGTAGCCAGCCAAGCGCCCTATGAGCACCACGGGATGAATTCTTAAAGGCGGCTCACCAAGCGAGTCGGCAGCGAAGGATGCCGAGACAACTAGAAGCACAATCACCCAAAATTCAAGCAAAGGGAGCGCACCCCTACCAAGTGGTATTAGCCCACGTAAACCGTTATCCCCTTTAGTAGTCTATACCAGCCCTAGCCCACTCCCCATGTTCGAAGGGATGTTTCACCATCTTCATTTCGGTGACTAGGTCTGCTGCCTCTATAACCCTCTCATCAGCGCCTCTACCAGTCAACACCAAGTGTAGCCTCCTCGGCTTGTTAGTGATAAGCCAGAGAACTTCCTCGACAGGGATAAGCCCGAAGCGAGTAGCGTTATTCAATTCGTCGAGCACAACCAGGTCGAAGCCATCCGAGAGCACAGCCTTCTTAGCCTCCTCCCACGCCTTCCTCGCAGCCTCAAGATGCTCCTCGAAGCTCCTCTTGGGGTGCCACGTCACAAACCCCACGCCCAGCTTCCTGAAAACCACATTCTCCCCAAGCTTCACAAACCCCCTCTCCTCCCCTGTCCTCCAAGTGCCCTTAACGAACTGCAGAACAGCAACCCTCCAACCATAACCCAAGGCGCGCACAACCAACCCGAAAGCCGCAGTGCTCTTCCCCTTACCATCACCAGTGTAAACAATCACGAGCCCCCGCTGATTCCCAGACATGTACACCAATCACCAACAAGGCTTAATAAGGATTTGGCTGAACAATCCAGCCATAAACGACAAAGTGGAGTAAGAAATGTCACAAGGGTCTAATGGAGACCATATAAATCTGGCGAACCGAGCAAACCCGTCGGTTATCCTCAACACTATTAGAGTGGGCCTCCAACTTTGTCGAGTCTTCCTGAAACACCGAAATTCCGGAGTTGCGCGAAGCCAATCACTGACCTGTCATCCTAGCCATCACGGTTCAGAGAAATCTGCACGGGTCGCCGAACTCTATTAATCGTAATGCAGCTGTGTTGATACCACATCAAGTAGTTCAATGTATTTTTTCTGAAGATACTCCCCCGCCTTCCTACCCCCGTAGACCACTACTCCCTCATCTATTATGGTCTTGAGAATGCTTTGGTCAGCTGAATCCAAGTCCACCAAGTCCACTAGGTCGTCGGGTAAACCCAGAGTGTCAGCAACCTCCTCTAGGAGCCTGCCAAGCTTGAGCACGTCCGCTCCCTGCTCGAAGACCACGGCGAGGTCAAGGTCCCGCCCGCTACCCTTTCTCGCAACCGAGCCGAAGACGTACGCATACCTTACACCAAACCTTTTCAGAACCTTTCTCACCTTTTTAAGGTCAGAGAGGGATGGGTCACCCCTAACGTGTACGCTTATCTTGTCGAGGATGGAGGGTATTTTCTGCCTTATCTCTAAAAATGCGCTACGCTCCCTCTCAGGTTCAATCTGAGCGTAACCGTGTACAAGGAGGTTTCTAAAACCCGCAAGACCCACCAAGAATTCTTTCTCTTCTTCTGTGAGACCCGCTTCACCCGCTAACCAAGCAGCCAGCTTCTTATAGCTCTCGGGTTTTCTACCAGTACTCTGTGTTGCCATCATGGCTGATAGGTCGAATAAAGCCTGCGAAACCAGTTGGCTGAGTCTTTCAAGCGCGTAGCTGTCAGAGTCACCACTCAACTTGGCGCAGAACTCGTCGAAATACCTCTTCACTAACGCCAGCTGGTTTCTTAACCTCACAACCGATACTCTAAGACGTGAAATAAATAGCTTGCGTCGAAGGCTTGGTTAGCTCACGGATGGGTGTGGTATAGCTACTCAAACATCAAAATCCGCCATGGGGTGGCTCACCCTTCGAAGTACCCGGTTGGAACAGGTGTTAGCGGGATGATTGTGGTGGTGTGCGTGTGTGGGTTTATCAAAACCAATATATTTTCTCGCACATACTCTTTCCTATGTCTGAGTCCGAGGAGGCTTTGATTCTCAGGAATTTGGGTGAGCTTTCGAAGAGGTTTTCTGAGAGGGCTGGTAGGGTTGACAGTGAAGGCTTGTTTCCGCAGGACAACTTGAAGGAGCTCTCAGAGAACGGCTATCTTGGGGCGTTCATACCTAAACCCTACGGTTTGGGACTCGGTGCACCACTGTATGTTGATGTGGTGAGGGAGCTGGCTAAGGCGTGTGCTTCAACCGCTTGGCTCTACGTGGTGCACTGCTCAGCAGCTCAGAGCCTCTATGTGTGCGGTAGCAGCGAGCAGCGTGAACGCTTTCTGCGCGGAGCCGCTTCAGGTAGCCTGATGGGGCTTGCGGCCACAGAGGTCGCCACAGGCTCCGGGATTTCGGGTATGGAGACTAGGGCTGAGATCAGGGGTGATGTGTACGTGCTGAACGGCACAAAATCATTTATAACAGGAGCCCACGGTGCGCACACTTTCATAGTGGTCGCGAGGATGGCTAACTCAGACGCCCCATTCCCCAAGAACCTTTCAGCATTCATAGTTGAGAGAGGCGCTAAGGGTTTCAGCGTGGGTCAACGCTTCGAACCCATGGGTATGCGGGGTATCGGTTGGGGGGAACTCGTCTTTAGGGAGTGCGAGGTGCCGAAGGAGAACGTGATCGCTGAGGGAGTTCGCGCGATAAACTCTGGTGGCCACATGGGTATGCTTGGGGCTTCAGCCATAAGTTTCGGACTCGCGGAGGCCGCGTTCGAGCTGTGTAGGAAGCACGTTAAGGAGAGGAGTGTGGGGGGCCAAGCGCTCGGGCAGAGGGAGGGAGTAAAAGCGATGCTATCGGAGATGGGCATGGGTGTCGAGGCTATGAGGCAGGTTCTGAAGTTTGGTGTAGACGCCTTCGCAAGGGACAGCTACCCAGACTTGCTCAAGGTTAAGGGATTCATCACTGAGACCTCGCTGAAGGTGCTTGATTTGGGGCTACGCATCACGGGGGCCCACGGCTACAGCAGGCTGCTACCACTGGAGCGCCACTTCAGAGACGCCCGCGCACCCCTGCTACACTTCCAGACCCTAGAGACAGGTAGAAACGTGCTGGGCTCAATACTGCAGGCGTAAAGCACAGGGGCTAACTCTACGCCTATACCTTGTTTAGCACACTCTTTTGGCTTTCGGCTTCAATGCGTAGCAGGTAGACTTTCGCATCCAACCCAGCCGAGTAGCCTCCAAGCCCCCTTGAACCAACCACCCTATGGCATGGCACAATGATTTCTAGGGGGTTCCTCCCACACGCTGAGCCCACAGCCCTATAGCACTCTACGCCGAGTGAGCGGGCTACCTCCTTATAGCTCTTAGTCTGGGCGTAGGGTATCTTAGCAAGCTCACCCCAAACGGCTCGCTGAAAAGGTGTGCCAACCACAAAACGCGTGGGAACGGTGAATACCCGCCTCTTACCCCTAAAGTACTCATCGAGCTCACCCATACATTCATCAGTCAAACCATTCGGCTCAGAGACGCCCGCCTCAGACACCCTTTTTACGTAGAGAACAGCTGAATCGTCGGCCACCACCCGATAGTACCCAATTGGGGAAAGATAGTAGCCTGTGTAGAGTTTACCAACCACACAATAATCTGGGTCGACCTCCTAAAAAGCGTTGCCGCCAAACGGTGCGCCCACCAGTAGAGAACCACGAATATCTTGACGCGGAAGCTTTTTTGGTGTGTGATGCCTGTCTAAGGTTTATGACGCTCGAGCTACAAGCCTCTCTACTAACCAATCATCTTACGGGGTTTGGCTACCCGCACCTTCCGTCCTCCCCTTCTTCGCCAGGATAGCTGAACCAATAACACCTCCTAGTACGCCAAGCGCGAATGTATAGAGGAGTGTAAGAATAAGTGGTAAGGCCAAGCCTCCCGGTGCGCCTATTATGCGTGCGAGAAGAGCGGCCTGAGCGGCCCCCTGATCACGAGAGTCAATGTATATGATTATTCCCACACCAACCAATGAACCTACACCTAGAAGGGTGCTTCTCACCGCCCCCCTGCCCAGGGCGCCAAGCACTATGGCGGGTACTGCGAGCAGATACCAGTACCCAAAGTAGGCCGCCACGGTGGAAGCAAGGAGCTGGATCAACGCTCCCTGCCAGCTCTTCAAGGCTGGGCGCCCCCCGTGTATAGGTAGAAGAATTCCTCTGGAGCATTCGGCGGTATGAGCCTATAGTATTCTCCAAGGTTCCAAGCTTGGAAGGTGTTGGAGTAGTAGGGGCTAACCGGGCTCTCACTCGCCCCACCCGGATAGATGCCTAGCGCCTCCACGGGGTGAGACATGTCCACAACCATCCTCCAGGAGGGGCCGAAGCTTGATGTCAAACCGTACGCCGCGTTCACAGTGTTACCGTCCCCTGACGCTGGTAGTGGCTGGGTGTCCATGGCGGAGACTCCGAAGAAGCTTGTGAGGATCCTCGTGTGCACATCCCCCCACCTCCAATTATTCGAGTAGGCCCCAAGCTTTTCTGTCAGGTTCGTGATGGCTTCGACGTATGCGGCAACCATATCCGTTGAGGCGTTCGCGTGTGCGTGGGTGATGGGATTAGAGAACCACTGTATATCCGTATAGTTGAGAGTCCAGTTCTCCAGGTCTTCGATGAGGGGGCCGTGGTAGTAGTCGTCTGGGCCTAGGAAGAAGGACACGGAGCCCAAGCCCTCCGCGGGGGTTATATTATAGTAGTGTAGCCACGGGGAGAACACGTAGCTCACATAGTCTTGGAGCCAGAAATAGTATATGGTGGGGGCGGTTGAGTTTACGTCCATATCCCCATTCCACGCCGAGAGAGCCTGGTATTCGGGAGTGTCTGCGTACCCTGATCTTGCTAGGGCGGCTAGGAGTGGCTTGAGGAAGACATTGGTTGAATAGTCGTGAACGTTGAGCTGCAACCCAATCATATAGCTCAGGTTGACCGTGGATGTGGATGTTAGTGTATAGTATATTTGGTCAGCTCTGAACCCTGACTCGTAGTCCCAGCCAATATAGTAGGGGTATCCTGACGAAACGGTTATCTGGTTCGCGGAGAACACGAAGCCGGTGGGTGGGTCGTAGAGTGATGGCTGCTGTGATGTTGGGATAAAGCCCTCCCAGTCGTATTCACCCGTTCCCGGGAGGATCCCCCTCGGGTCTCCCCCACTTATGATGGGGTAGTCACCATAGCTGAAGATGCCTATGTTACCCTTCGAGTCGGCTACAGCCCAGTTCTGCGTCGCGACTTTAAAGTAGTCGGCTAGGAGAGACTGGAATTCCCTCACCGAGGTCGCCCTGTCAGCCTTCAGGAAGAAGGTTATCTCATAGCTCGGGCTGAGCCCAACCCAGTCCATCGCTATAGTCACGGGCTTCTCCTGGATGACCACACCGTTCGCGGCCCTCAGCACACTGAGATGGTATGGCTCAGAGCCCTTCACATCTATTGTTTCATTGATGACCGAGAAGTTGTGCCAAGCACCATCCAAATAGTACTCCCCCGGATGAGTGGGGCTAGTCATCTCAGCGTAGAAATATGTCTGCTGGATCTGTCCATTGGTGGCACCCCACGCCAGATAGGGGTTGTGGCCTAACACCACCCCGGGGAAACCCGGGAACACCACGCCCACAACGTTCTGCCCAGGCGAAACAAGCTGGAAACCCATCCAGATGGGTGGCACCGTGGTTGAGAGGTGGGGGTCGTTGGCCAACATCGCGGAGCCAGCTGTAAGGGGGGCGTTAACAGCCCAATCGTTGCTCCCAAAATCCTTTAGGCTCGCCACAAGCTCTGAGACATCCATGTACGCGGCACCCCGCCCCACACTCAAGTTGCTGGGCACACCGTACTCGGGTGGATCGGGTGGCGAAGCGTTAAGCGGGTAGATGTAGGTGGGCGTGTAGAGCGTCAGGTTGCCGATGTCCCCCGACTCGTTATAGATCTGGGGGTTGAGGCTCTGGGGGACTATGGGGTGCTGCACACCCTCTGGGTAGGCTGGGTAGAACGCACGCACAACGCTTTGAGGCATCTTTTCGAGGGCGAACGTGAAGTAGAGGGGGTCGAATTGTGCAGCGGTGTTCTCCCATAAAAACAGTTGCTGCAGAGCTAACACGTCAGCCACACTCCAGTTAGTGGGTTTGAATCCAAGGAGCTTGAATATAAGGGGCATACGCGCCTCACTCGCCGTGGCGATATACGTGTTTATTCCACGCACAAACTCGCTCAGCGCAGTGTACGTATAGCTTGAGGGTGAGAGGTTAGCGGCCTCCTGCTCGGCGAGCTCATAGTTTCCAAGCTCCCTCATAAATATATCAGAGGAGAGAGCCTCCCTCCCAACCACGCTTGAGAGGTTACCCGTGGCTGTGAGGAGGAGGAACTCCATTTGGGCGAGTCTATACTCAGCTTCAATGTATCCCTGCTCAAAGTAAACCGCCCAAGTCTCGTTCGATGCGATACCAACGAACCCATCCGCTTCCCTGAACACTGTCACCGACGCGTGATTCACACCCTGCGTGATGGTTAAACTCTGAGTACCGTTAACATAAGGCTCCTCAGCAACCCACACACCAGAGGCTGGGTTGAGAAGGCCGAAGAGTGGCGGCAGGGGTCCAAGCGACACCGATCCAGAGACAACGACGACGACAAGCAAAGCAAGGGAGACTCCCAGTCTCACTGGATGCATGAATCCTCTACGGGTGGGTTCTATTAAAATTTTTGTGATGCAAAAAGCACTTATACGCTTAGCGGTAAGCCAATGCAGAAGACCAGTTCTATGAGTATATGTAGTATAAGGATTTCTGCGACCTCTCGGAAAATATTCCCGTGATTGAGAAACAGCGGGCCTAGCCCCCTAGTTAGACCCGAAACCCTTGATTATGGTTCGATCATTCTCGAGGGAAATTTCGGATGCAGGCGTTGAGGAGGGTTATACCAAGAAAGCCGTGATTGCGAGTATCGCGAAGATTGTTAGATGACCGTACAGCCCCAATCTTAGGATCCTGATTCCATGCCGGTCGAGCTCGCCTCTTCTGTAACTCGACAGGGCGCTGAGGTATATCGCGCCGTATATCCCGAGGAACACTGCTGCGAAGAGTGCTACGGCGACGAGTGCGTACACATTCATGTGTTGGGCCCCCTATGGTGGGTAGACGGCCAGGTGGGCCATAATAAGTATGATTGCAAGCTGCATTACCCCCTGAACACCCGCCAGCCTAATGTTTATACCGTTGAGCCTCGCGATCTTGGCTCGATCGGGGCTGGGCTTCGCGAGCTCAATGAATATCCGCAAACTATTCGGCATAAATATCCCGAAGCCCTGTGCGGTGAGTATTATAACCACGATTCCAGAAGCGATTATCCAAGGTGAGGTCAAGACGAATGTTCCGAGCGACTCAGCCAGATATATGCCAGCCGTGATAGCGGTTGAGGCGAGTGATGGCATGATGAAGAAGGTTGTAGGCGTGAGGCGCTTTGCTACTTCAACCCTGCCAGGCAAATCGAGCGAAGCGAGTATCCTACCAAGGATGACGCTCATGAATAGATCGAAGCCAGTCCAGGTACCACCGCTTATCACGTGCACATACTCTAGAAGAAGGAGGCTTCTAAGCTCGAGAGCCATGACAAGCGCAGCGGGTGGAATAACACCCACACCAAAACTCCACAACAGGAGGCGAGAGGTAAATATCGGAAGCCCCCCAACACTTTTAGCCGCCTCCCGAGTGATCTCACCGTTCACCCGAGCATCATTCCCACCCATGTCTTCTGAGCTCATCCCAATTTTCCATGCCAAAACACAGCTTCCAACTATTTAAGGAATAGGTTTTCTGAAAAATTGAAAAAACCTTAAAACATGGGGTAGATCCACATCAAACAATACTCGAAAAATCCGTCCCCAACCACCGTATCGCGGTGATGCCTACTTAGCGCTGTGCCTCTGCGAGCAGAGCGCTAGCACCCCACAAAGCCGACATCACCATAGACGCACCCAGCGCACAGCGAATGACACACCAACACGACCCCACGCTGACACTTAATAGCCTCCCAATCAATCGCGCACCCCAGAGAGGAGCAACACTCAAACAAGACCCCACCCCCCAGCTCAGCCTAGCCAGCCTGACTCGAAGTTCAACACTCAGCTAACCCCGTTTCAGTTGAAATTCATCGTGTTGGTGTAAAAAAGGAGTGGGGGTTCATGTGTTGATGTAGTACACTGTGTTATAGTAATACTCGTTGTACTGGCTATAGAGTCCCGCCACGTAGGGTTGGACGAAGAGGTACATGTCTTCGTCCGGAAGCCACACATACGGTGCGTACCAGTAGGTTATGTTGTACACTTTCTTTACAAGCTGGATCTGCTCCGTTGTGTTCGTCAAGAAGGGTAGAACGTTCATTATCTGGTTGACACTACTCAGATTCATCCACGCTGGCAGATAGCTCGTGGTTGTCACCGCGGGCATAAGCAGCTGGAAGATGGGATCCGGCCAGTCGGGTCCCCAGCCCAAGTAGACAAAGGCGGGGGTCGCCTGAGGAGTCGTCCAACTAGTGGTAACAGCGGGGGTAACCCCCTGTATACCAGCGCTTAGGCCTATGGCTGAAAGATCAGCTTGGATTATCTCAAGCTGGGTCTGGATTAAGGGAGTTATGGGCGTGATGTAATAGATTGTAATCGGTTTAAGTGGTGGAGCCGACGTGTCCCCGATGACTGTCCCGTTGGGTAGTGTAACAGAGAAGTTCTCTTGCTGCCCAGCCAGGTTCAAATAGTACTCGGCAAGCTTGGTGTTATAGGAGTAAAGGGAGAGGTTTCCTGGGTTATAGTACTCTGGGAAGGCGGGGTTAATGGGTCCAACATAGTTGGCTCCGTAGAGCGTCCCATTATAATAATACGACTCGTAAAGCAGCTGAGTATAGTTTATGGCGTGAACCACCGCCAGACGGAAGTCATTGTTGTTTGTGGGGTATATTTGAGTATTCATGGATACATAGTTGAACCCTGACCCAGCTGTGATTCCCCAGTTCTTGATTATCTGGTTAAAGCTGTAATACTGCTTATAGTTGTAGGCCTGATACATTTGGCCGAAATACTCGGGGTTCACGAAGGACACCTGGGCCTGGTTAGTCGCGAAAGCTTCGACACGCTCCGAGTGGGATAGCCCATAGTTTATTATCACAACGGGTATTGTTGGAGGCTTATCAACGTAGGGCACACCACTCGAGTGGAGACCCCAGTATGTGGGGTTCTCTCTGAGCACCACGTAGGTGAAGCCAACACCAACTGATGCTATCTCGTATGGACCCGTGCCTGGGCCGCCGTTAGCATCGAAGTAGCTGTTGGCAGTGTTGGCCTGAACGCCGCCGTGAGCATCCACGTAGGCTGGGTCCACGATGGCACCCCACCACGCAGCGATATCCTGGAGGAAGAACTTGTAGTGGACGAGCAGGTTGATCTCGAACGAGGTAGAGTTGAGCACAACGTACGCTTGGTCGGGGTAGCTCATTATGGCTCTCTGCGTTGAGTTATCCGGGTTAAAGTTGCTCAGCATGTTGTTGAGCACAGACTCTGTAATATTGATATTCGTGGTTGCTGGAAGACCCGTCACCTCCTGTATTGCGTGGCGGATTCCCCAAGGCAGGATCAGCCCCGTGGAGAGGGTGGAGGTGTTAACCGTGAGCTCGGCGTAGTTGGATATACCAACAGCCTGCCCCAAGTAGAGTTCACGCACGAAGCTGAACCACACATCGTACACCGTGAGTGGGTCGCCGTTGCTGAAGGTCACGTTCGGCCTGATCCTGAAGATGTAGGTCTTATAGTTGTCTGTGATGGTCCAGTTGGTCGCCAGGCCGGGGACAACCGTTGTTGGTGTTCCACTGGGTGTGGCGTTAAACTCAACCAACTGCTGGAAAACGTTGAAGAAAACCGCTATATCCGCCCCGTAGAACCCAGTGGCTGGGTCGAGTGCATCAGGTGTATACGTAAATGAATCGTCCACGAACTCACTCGTGTTAGGGGGACCAAGCCTGAAAACAGTTGAGCTCGTCGTAGTGGTTGAACCCGTTGTGATGGAGGATGAGCTCGTTGTGGATGTCTGGGTGCCCGTTGAACTGGGTGTGCTCGTTGGGCTTGTAGGTAGGCTGCTTGGAGCGCTTGGAGGCGTTGATGGGTGACGCTGGGTTAAGACAACTGTGGCCGCAACTATAACTATGATTACCAGTAGTGCGGCTACCACTAAACCCTTGGAGAGACCTCTACCGCGTTTTAGGGTCAACATTAACCAAGTCTATCTAAGGTTTTACTTAAAGTTTTCGTGCATTACATAGAAAATTTTCGTGAACGGATGCTAAAAGAGGGAAGTTGTTTGTTACTTCAATGATATACCGAACTTTCGTCAGGAACACAGGACCCACATTAAAACACACCGCGTAGCTGTATGAGGATTGCTAGGTCAACCCTCCCACTTCACTGAGTTTCCCACAAGCTTCCCCATGGTCTCTCTCTTATTCGAGATACGTACACCGTATTCCCAATGGTGGATCAAATTTTCACTTCTTTGAGCGCCTGCTTTACGGCGGCTAAAGACCCCTCGGTTTTCAAGGTCAGCCCAGCCGTACGACCCCTCTTTGGTCTTACTATGCTTAACCAAGCGCCCCTCTTGGATGTGGACATCAAAGCCTAATTCGATCACATCAAGAATAATCAGACCTAACGCTACAAGGAATGGCTCATGTGCGCGTAAAAATGTCATCCATGATTGGGTATACGTTTTTGACCCCAAGAACCACTTGAATGTGTCCACTTCGAATCCCACCTACAGAGCGTCCTACCCTTTAACAACACCCCCACACCAATCTCAGAAAACACCCGAATATTTCTAACCTTGACGTGTGAAGTCGCTTAGCACTGCCCTAAGACTGGAAGGCATATCCTCCAAGACCTCTCCATACTCCCCCACACACTTATAGTCCACGTCACGCCGCTTATCCTCCTTATCTCAACGTTATGGTCATAAAGGAGGTCAACTCTGTAACCCATACTTTCAAGGAAATTAACTAGGTGAGCCTCAGCCACAAGACCAATATACTCAACCCCCTTTATGGTTACCATACTTGTAGGAAAAGTCATCCACTAAGCCGTACCCAATCTCAGTCCCATTCACCCACACGTTCACGTGGCGTTCGTCGAATAAATGCATTGCAACCCAACTATTATACCTAAACAAAGCTGTATACCTACCTAAGTATACAATCAACTCGACTGAATATCTGTAAAAAATACGCCATTTATTAGCCCATGTAATAGCATCATCAAAAAAACCTCTGCTTCGAAGAGTGGGTTGGCTTGAGATTACCGGAAAAAGTACTCTTGCTGGGCGCTCTCTCCTTTACCTCTTCTTTCCTCTTCCTCCTGTCTTAACACGTTCCTCCTTATTTTCCCGCTTATCGTTTTAGGTAGCTCGGGGACGAACTGGATTATTCTTGGGGCCTTGTGTCTCATGAGTAGTGATTGAACGTGGTCGTGTATCTGAGCGGCGAGCTCTTGACTTGGCTGGTAGCCTGGTTTGAGCACTATGTAGGCTTTGACCACCTGCCACCTCATAGGGTCGGGGCTACCCACCACCGCGGCCTCAGCCACAGCGGGGTGCTCGAGGAGGGCGCTCTCCACCTCGAAGGGCCCAATCCTGTAATCCGCACTCTTTATCACATCGTCAGCCCTACCCACAAAGAACCAGTAACCCTCCGAGTCAAAGTATGCTTTATCACCTGTAATATAATACTCACCCACGAATGCCTCACGGTTCTTCGATTCATCCGAGTAGTGTGAAAAGAGGGCTTTAGGCCTCCACCTTGAAAGCCTAACCGCGATCACCCCAACAACGTTTGGTCGCGTTATCAGCTTGAAGCCATCGTCGAGTAGGACCACATCATAGTGTGGGATGGGTCTACCCATCGAGCCCTCCACAACATTATCCCAAGGCATGTTGGCTATCATCGCAGTGGTCTCAGTTTGACCGTAAAAATCCCTTATGGGAACACCGAACCTCTTCCTCCACGTCCTTATGAGCTCTGGGTTAAGCGGCTCACCCGCGCTCACCGCAGCCCACAGTGAACCAAAGTTTAGCTTGCTGAGGTCGCATAGCACGAACTGCCTCCACGCTGTGGGAGGCGCGCAGAATGTGTTCACCCCATACTCGTCGAGTATCTCAAGATACCTCTGCGGGTCGAGTTTCCCTCTATAATCCACGGCGAGCGTAGCTGAGCCCGCTATGATGGGGGAGAAGAAGCTGCTCCAAGCAAACTTAGCCCAGCCAGGAGCGCTCAGGTTGCAGTGAAGACTACCCGGCTTCAAACCTATAGCGGCAGCTGTGGTCATGTGTCCAAGCGGGTAGCTTGACGCAGTGTGTATCACCCTCTTCGGCATGCCGGTGGTACCCGACGTGAAGTAGCTTAGCACAGGGTCGTCGGGTGAAGTGGCTTCAGCCTTAATACTGGGAGATTCCCCCAATACTTCATCCAAAGGGAGCCAGCCCTCCCTTCTACCTGATACAAGCAGCTTAACGCAGCCCAGCGAGCCAAGCGCCTCATCTATCTTCGGGGCGCTCTCATAGTCCGCGATCACCGCTTTGGGTCTAAGCTCAGAGAACCTGTAGCGCAACTCATACGTGGTGAGGTTGGTGGCGCTTGGAACACCCATGAACCCACCCTTAAAGACGGCCAAAAGCGAATACCACTGCTCTGGTACAACCGGCGTCATAAGGTAAACAGCGTCCCCCTTCTTTATACCCCTCTCACAGAGGAGCTCCACGAGTGCACCAGCCCTCCTAAGCAACTCTGAATAGGAAACTTTTTCCTCCTGCCCAGATTGGAGGCTACGATAGATGAGCGCCGTCTGGGAGGAACCACCGTAAAGAGGCTCGAGCGCGTCCCCAACCCAGTTAAACCTACCCGGCAAAACAAGCTTGTTAAGCTCGCCCAAAACAGACTCAATCTCCAAGCGCCCTCCACCCCGAAGAGCGCCAGTAAACTTCGAGTATAGCTCCACTATACTCATTAACAAATTAATAACGCAAAAGATTAAAAAACTTATCCCTCCGATGACATCTGCAGAAAGTGGTTAAGACATAAGACTCTCACACAATCTACACACAAAATCTGAGCGCCACAACCATTATGCCTTCAGATGCCTAGAATAAATAGTACATTAAATGCAGACCAAGAGGCCATTGCAATCATTATAAGGGGGTGATGCCCAAAAGTCAACTTTTCACACCTTTAGTTGTTAGCTCACCCCACCCACCTTATACCCTTGGAAGCTTAGCTAATGGGTTGACGTTGAGCTTGACGCCCACACTGTTTTGGGGTTGGCTCCTCGAGGAGTTAAGGAAGAGTGCGAGTGCCTCAAGGCCGTCGACTAGTCTTGGACCTGGCCTGCTGAAATACCATGAACCATTCATAGCGTAGACGTTACCCTCCCTGACAGCTTGGAGGGTGGGCCACCCATCCCTGCTAGCGAGTGCGGCTAGCTCCCTGATTGTCCTCTCAACATCGTAGCCGCACACGGTTAGGAACAGGTGCTCGGGGTCTGCCTCCAACACCCTCTCCCAACCCACCCTGCGGGAGGGTGCACCCTTCACCCCGAGCACCTCCTTGCCACCCGCATATTCAACCATCTGGGGTAGCCAGTGCCCAGCGTTGTAAACCGGGTCAAGCCACTCCAAACAAACCACTCTAGGTCTAACGCTACGCGTAGAAACCTCCCGCTTCACCCTCTGGATTCTAGCTTCAAGTGAATCCACAAGCCTACGAGCCATATCCAACCTACCAGCGGCCTCCCCAACCCTCAGCACATCGCTCAACACGTCTTCGAGTGAGTGCGGGTTAAGGGTGACAACCTCCGGCTTCTTACTAAGCTTCTCCACGGAGTCCAAAACCACACTCGAGGAGACAGCGCACACATCGCACACCTCCTGGGTAACCACCAAGTCTGGTTGCAGCCGCGTGAGTAACTCCACGTCCACCTTATAGATGGGTCTCCCACTCCTCAAATACTCCGAGACAAGCTTGTCCACGCTCTTAGCATCCATAGCCGAAGTGTCAAACACACTCCTTACCACAACAGGCTTGGAGCGAACACTCGGCGGATAATCACACTCGTGCGTCACACCCACAAGCTCATCCTCCAAACCCAGAGCACACACAATCTCCGTGGCGCTTGGAAGCGTGCTAACTATCCTCACAGACACCTATAACAACAATCACACCTTTAGCTTTTTCCATTTAAAAAGGATGGTGTCCTGCATTAGGGAGCGGTTAATGTGATGGACAACTGTGGAAAATCGTTATCCTGACACCATAAAAAAGGACAACACACATAAAAGTATGTGGATTAGCATCCGAGTTTAGGACGCCCCTTAAATCCACGCACGGCGTTGCCCGGATGAGAGAGCGGTGTGCGGGGCACCTAAGCGTGAGAAACGGTTATCCGGACATAATTCCACGCACAATGGAAAGCTAGAACAATAGAATTTGACGGACAACACCTACCAGATGGAACGGGGTCTTAGCGAACGCGGCGTCCAGCGTTTACACTACAAATATTAAAAAATCAACCTAAGTGCCAGCTATTAATTCCTACTTATAACTTATCCACCGAGATCATGTTCTTTACATTATACCCATGTTCACTTAAGAACTAGTAAAATCCTCTATGTAACGTGAGGGCGCTTGTATTCGTAGTTACAGAGGTTGCATAAAGAACAGCGTCGAAGATGTCCTTCCAACCACTGCGGATAACGTCGTACACGATTTGAACGTCATCTGGAGTCGGGGAAAGGATCTTAATTTCGCCTGAATACAAAACATTTAGAAATCCGCGAAGCGCATTCTAAGGTAAAAATTGTAGGGAGAGAGCCTTGGCCTCTTTTACCATCACAGCGAGCAACTCGATCAACATTAGCTGTGGATAACACAAGGTTTTATCAGCGAGCAACCTCAAATCCACACCCCTGACCTTCACCCCCACCATCGGGAGGATGAATGATGTGT
>Ga0080006_1151094_pt1 | contig 47104 bp, 35 predicted proteins | sample RS3BMetagenome_FD_69209 | JGI IMG/M metagenome (GOLD analysis project Ga0080006, IMG submission 69209) | Ferric oxide microbial mat and aquatic microbial communities from Rainbow Spring, Yellowstone National Park, USA - RS3B (SPADES... ... | reverse complement strand
CCCCGCCGCGAGCCACGCGAGCACCCGCTCGCGCCCCCAGCGCACGAGACGCGTCGTCACCGGCGCCGCGTCGCGCGACCCGACCGGCGCGGCGACGACGCCGGCGCGCGCGAAGAGCGCCTGCGCCCGGCGCAGGTGCCACTCCGAGGTGACGAGCGCGATGTCGCCCTCGATCCCACGGCGCGCCAGCGCCGCCGCCGTGAAGCGAGCGTTCTCGCGCGTCGACAGCGACAGCCGCTCGCGCACGACCGCGTGCGGGGGCACGCCGCGCTCGCCCAGCTCGCGCGCCATCACGTCGGCCTCGACGACCTCGCCCCAGCGGCGCCCCCCGCTGGCGACGACCACGGTCCGGTCGCCGCCCCGCCGCGCGTAGAGCCGCGCCGCGGCCTCGATGCGGCGCGCCAGGGCCCCCTCGGCCAGCCGCCCCGTCGAGTCCAGGCGCACGCGGCACCCGAGGACGACGATGGCCCCGAGGGGGTGAAGACGTTCCGGCACCAGGACAAGGAATACCTTTCTTCGGCGCGACGAGGTACGCTCCGAAGCCGTAGCGCGCTAGCCCGACGGAGCGATCGGACCCGCATGCAGATCACCTTCTGGGGCGTCCGCGGCAGCATCCCGACGCCGGGACCGAACACGGTTCAGATCGGGGGCAACACCAGCTGCGTCGAGGTGCGCGCGGGCAGGGCGATCCTCATCTTCGACGGGGGCACGGGGCTGCGCCTGCTCGGCAAGAAGCTCGCGTCGCAGCGGCCGCTGACGGCCCACATGTTCTTCAGCCACGTGCACTGGGACCACATCCAGGGCTTCCCGTTCTTCGAGCCGGCGTTCGTGGCGGGCAACGTGTTCCACCTCTACGGCGGCAACAACGTCTCGCGCACGCTCGAGGAGACGCTCGCCGGGCAGATGGATCACCCCAATTTTCCGGTGCACCTGACGGCGATGGGCGCCACGATGAAGTTCCGCGACCTGGCCGAGGGCGAGATCGTGGAGATCGACGACGGCGAGGGGGGCAAGGTGCGCGTGACCAACGCGCGCGGCCACCACCCGCAGGGGGTGTTCGCCTACCGCGTCGAGCACCGAGGAAAGGCGGCGGTGTACGCGACCGACACCGAACACTACGAGGGGCGCGTCGACGAGGGCCTCGTCGCACTCGCGCGCGGGGCGGACGTGCTCATCTACGACGCGCAGTACACGCCGGAGGAGTACGCCGGGACAACGGGGACGGGCAGCTCGAAGAAGGGATGGGGCCACAGCACCTTCGAGGAGGGCGTGAAGATCGCCCGGCTCGCCGGCGCGCGCCGGCTCGTGCTGTTCCACCACGATCCGTTGCAGAGCGACGCCGCCGTGCACGACAAAGAGGCTCGCGCCCGGGCGCTCTTTTCCGACGTGATTGCAGCCCACGAGGGGCTCACGCTGGACGTGTAGGCGCGCCGATCGCGAAAAAGCTGCGCGCTTTTTCTCTTGCGCAGTGCGTTATTGCGCGCAACGCGTGCGCGAGCCGCGCGATTTCCGCAGCTTGCGCGTGGCACCGGCCCTGCACCAGGCCCCGGCGGGCGGGAGCGGAAGGAGGTACGGCGATGCTGGCGAACGAGAGCCACTCGATGCTCGCGTACAGGCAGAGCATGGCGTCGATCGAGCCGCTCGATCGCGATACCGAGCGGGAGCTGGCGCGCCGCTGGCGGGCGGGCGACCGGCGCGCCGGCGACAAGCTGGTCACCGCGTGCTTGCCGTTCGTCATCGCCATCGCGCTCGAATACAGGCGCTGGGGCGTACCGCTGGAGGACATCGTGCAGCAGGGGAACCTCGGCCTGCTGCGCGCGGCCGCCAAGTTCGACCTGGGCAAGGAGTGCCGGCTGGCGACGTACGCGGCGTACTGGATCCGCGCCGAGATCCGCGACTACGTCGTGCGCACCTACCGCGTCGTGCGGCTCGGGACGACCAAGGCGGAGCGGCGCGCGCTGCGCGCCTACCGCAGGACGCGCGAGAGCGATCCCACCGCGCTGGCTGCCGCCAGCGGCATGGCGCCCGAGAAGCTGCAGTGGTTGCTGCCGCTGCTCACCGGGCGCGAGGCGAGCCTCGACGCGACGACCGACGAGCACGGCGCGCTCGGCGAGCGGCTGCCCGGCGCCTCGCCCACCCCGGAGGACGAGACGAGCGTGCGCGAGCGCCAGCAGCGGGCGCGCGTCGCGGTGCTCGCCGCGATGCACGAGCTCACCGAGCGCGAGCGGATGATCGTGCGCGCGCGGCTGATGACCGACGAGCCGCGCACGCTGCAGGAGCTCGGCGTCGAGCTCGGCGTGAGCAAGGAGCGCGTCCGCCAGATCGAGGAGCGCGCGTGCGGCAAGCTGCGCGCGAAGCTCGAAGGGTCGCGCGAGGACGCGGCGTGAGCTAACGATCTCGCCATGACGGACGTGGCCCTGGTGACGGGTGCGGCCGGCGCGCTCGGCGCCGAGGTCGCGCGGACGCTACGCGCGCGCGGTTGCAAGCTGGCGCTGATCGACGCGGCGCCGGCGAAGGATCGGCTCGAGAAGCTCGCGGCGTCCGTCGGCGACGCGTGCGTCGTGGCCGGCGATGCGACCGCGGAGGCGACGTGGGCGGAGGCGATGCCGCGGATCGAGCGCGACCTCGGCGAGGCGCCGTCGCGGGCGGCGCTCATCGCCGGGGCGTGGCGGGGCGGCAAGCCGCTGCACGAAGAGACGACCGACGAGGTGTGGCGCACGATGATGACGGCCAACCTCGAGACGGTGCACCGTGCGCTGCGCGCCGTCCTTCCGCCGATGGTCGCGCGCCGTCGCGGCAGCGTCGTCGTCGTCGGCTCGCGCGCGTCGGCTCATCCGGCGAGCAGCGCATTCGCGGCCGCGTACGCCGCGTCGAAGGCGGCGGTCGTCGCGCTGTCCCAGGCGGTCGCCGCCGAGGTGCTGGGCGACGGCGTGCGCGTCAACGCGGTCCTGCCGAGCACCATGGACACGCCGGCCAACCGCGCGGCGATGCCCAAGGCCGACCCGAGCGCGTGGGTGTCGCTCGCCTCGGTGGCGGGCGTGATCGCGTTCCTGCTCGGCGACGACGCGCGCGACATCAGCGGCGCCGCGCTCCCGGTGTACGGGCGCGCCTGAGCGCATCCTTCGAAGAGATCACAGGAAGGCGGGAAGGTTTTGGGGTCGCAGGTGCTCTTGCCCACCAACCCTTCCCGCCTTCCTGTTCTCTCCTCTTCCGATCGAGCGGACCGATCTTGGCGCGGCGCGCTCGCTCTGCTAGTCGCGCCACGTGATTCCCCGCTACACTCCCGCCGATTTCGCCGAGCTGTGGTCGCCCGCGCGTCGCTTCAGCGTGTGGCTCGAGGTGGAGCTGGCCGCGTGCGAGGCCATGGAGGACGCGGGGCTGGTACCCCGCGGCACGGCCGCGTCGATCCGCGGCAAGAACCTGGTGCTCTACCCGGCGCGCATCGACGAGATCGAGCGCACGACCAAGCACGACGTCATCGCCTTCCTCACGCACGTCGAGGAGCTGGCCGGCATCGACGCGCGCTGGCTGCACCGCGGGATGACCTCGAGCGACGTGCTCGACACCTCGCTCGCGGTGCTCATGCGCGACGCGGCCGACAAGCTGCTCGCGCGCTCCGACAAGCTTCTGGCGGCCCTGGCGCGGCGCGCTCGCGAGCACGCCAAGACTCCGATGATCGGCCGCAGCCACGGCATCTTCGCCGAGCCGGTGACCTTCGGCCTGGCGCTGGCCGGCCATCACGCGGAGGTCGCGCGCGGGCGAGCCCGGCTCGAGGCGGCGCGGCGCGAGATCGCGGTCGGCAAGATCGCCGGCGCGGTCGGGACGTACGCGCACCTGTCGCCCGAGCTCGAGAAGAAGGCGCTCGCCAAGCTCGGGCTCGAGCCGGAAACGGTGGCCACGCAGGTGGTCGCGCGCGACCGGCACGCGGCGTACGTGGCGGCGCTCGCGCTGCTCGCGGCCGCGGTCGAGCGGCTGGCGACCAACGTGCGCCACTGGCAGCGCAGCGAGGTCGGCGAGGCCGAGGAGGCGTTCACGACGGGGCAGAAGGGCTCGAGCGCCATGCCCCACAAGCGAAACCCCATCCTCAGCGAAAACCTCTGCGGGCTTGCGCGCGTGGTGCGCGGAGCGGTCGTCCCCGCCCTCGAGGACGTCGCCCTCTGGCACGAGCGCGACATCTCGCACTCCTCGGTCGAGCGCATGGTGGTCCCCGACGCGACGGCGACGCTCGGCTTCATGCTCGACCGCGCGGCGAGCCTGGTCGACGGGCTGGTCGTCTACCCCGAGAACCTGAAGCGCAACCTCGATCGCGCCGCGGAGCTCTACTTCAGCGAGGCGGTGCTGCTCGCGCTCGTCGAGGCGGGGATGCCGCGGCAAGATGCGTACGTGCTCGTGCAGCGCAACGCGATGCGCGCCTGGCGCGGCGAGGGTCGCTTCCGCAGTCTCCTCGCGGCCGACGCGGACGTCTCCGCGAAGCTCGACGCCGCGACGCTCGATCGACTCTTCGAACTCGACCACGCGCTGGCGCACGTCCCGGCCATCCTCGAGCGCGCGCTCGGCAGGGAATGATCACAGGAAGACGGGAAGGTGAAGAGGAGAAGGGGGAAGGAAGTTGGTGTGGGGTTCGCGGACCGCCCCACCCTCCAACCCTTTCCGTCTTCTTTTCTTCCCTTCCCGTCTTCCTCTTCAACCAAACCAGCGAGCGTCACTGGGACCGCGCCCGCACGCGCCGCAGCCACGCGCGCGCGACGAGGGCGGCGACGACCGGGACGTGGCGCGGCTTGAGGCGGCTCACCTCGTCGGCATAGACGGGGCGCACCGGCGCCTCGGCGATGCGTAGCCCCCGCAGCGCCAGCTGCGAGAGCAGGTCGTTCGGGTAGCCGTAGCGCGGCCAGAGCGCGTCGAGGTCGAGGCGAGCGCACGCCGCGCGGGCGAGCGCGGTGTAGCCGCACTGGCTGTCGGAGACCGGCACGCCGATGGCGCGCGAGGTGGCCCACGAGAAGGCGAGGCCGCCGAGCAGGCGCGCCGCCGGCATCGCGCGCGCGACCCCCGGGACGGCGAAGCGGTCGCCCTTCACGTAGTCGGCCACGCCGCGCGCGAGCGGTTCGACGAGCGAGGGCAGATCGTCCGGGTCCATCTGCCCGTCGCCCGCCATGACGACGAACGCGTCGCGATCGCCGCTCGTCATCGCCAGCGCGCGCCGGTAGCCGCTCGCGATCGCTGCGCCGACCCCGAGGTTGCGCTCGTGACGCACGACCTCGACGCGCGCGTCGCCCGCGGCGCGCGCCGCGTCGGCCGTGCCGTCGCGGCTCCCGTCGTCCACCACGACGACTGCGTCGACCCACTGCGGCACGGCGCGCACGACGCGCCCGATGCGCGGCGCCTCGTCCCACGCCGGGACCACCACGACGACGCGCGAGCCGCTCCACATGGTATGCCCTCTACCTCCATGCGCCGCCGGCCGCTTCTCCTTGTCGCCGCCCTCGTCGTGCTGATCGTGGCGGCGGCCGGCTGGGCGATCGGGCGGCGCCCCTTCCCGCCCGACACGACGCCCGAGGGGGCGTACGTGCGCATCGCGTACGCGGTGGCCGAGCGGCGGCCGCGCGACGCGTTCGCGTACCTCGAGACCGACGCGCAGTGGGCGTCGTACACGATCCGCGACATGCGCCGGAGGGCGTGCGAGCGCGTGCACGCGAGCTACCCGCCCGACCAGGGCCGTCCGCTGCTCGCCGCATGGCAGCCCGAGGCCGACGCCCCCGACGGCGCCGACGTCTTCGCGCTGATGGCGGCGCGGCGCGGGTGGATCGCGCGGCTCGAGCGCGACCTGTCGGGTGTGGCGCACGTCGAGGTGGCCGGCGAGCGCGCCACCGTCGTGACGGCGCGCGGCACGCGCTACCCCTTCCGACGTCGCGACAACGGCATCTGGGGGCTGACGATCTTCACGGCCGAGCTGCAGGCCGAGGCCGAGAAGGCGTCGCGCGACCTCGAGATGGTCGAGCGCGCGGCGGACGACTACGACCGGGAGAAGGAGAGCCGCCAGGGCTCCACGGCGCCAAGCGGGGATGCGGGAGAGACGTCGGCGCCGTGAGGGGAAACGCTGGAGCCGTTGCGGACCGCACTCGTGCTGCCGCGATCCGTGCCGCTCCCGCCCGCCCCTCTCCCTTGGCGCCTTGGCGTCTTGGCGGCTCCTCCAACCTCACGGCGCCTTCTTCTTCAGGTCCGCCCACGAGCGCCCGGCCGGCTGCCCCTCCTCGCTCGGCAGACCGACGCGGGACCAACCGGGCTCGGTGATCTGCCCGAAGGGGTTGCGCGCGCCGTCCCAGCCCGCGCGCTGGTCGAGCACGTTCGTGTAGCCCTCGGCGAGCAGCATCTGCGCGGCGCGCAGCGAGCGGCCGCCGGCCTTGCAGCCGACCACGATCTTGGCCTCCTGCGGGAAGGCCGCCTTCATCACCGGCAAGAAGTCGGGGTTGGGCGCCATCGTGCCGCCCGCCATGAGCGCGACCGGCACGTTGACGGCGCCCGGCGCGTGGCCGGCCTCGAACTCCTGCTCGGTGCGGACGTCGACGTACGTCCAGCCCTCGGCGAGCTTGGCGCTGGCTTCCTGCGGCGAGATGCGGATGAGGTCTGCCATGGTGGGCGAGTGATTACCCCAAAAGCGCCGGCGCGTCGCCTGACGGCCGGCGCTATCGCGCGGGACATGCGCCGCGCGCCGAGAGCGCCTGCCGTGCGGCGGCGCGAACGTGCGGCAGCGCGTGCGGGCCCAGTAGCGGGGCGAGCCGGTCGCGCAGGTCGCGCGGCTGAAGCGCGGCCAGCCCCACGAGCGCGCCGAGCGCGATCTCCTGGTCGTCCTCGCTCGCGGCCGGCGTACCGAGCGTACGGGCCAGCTCGGTCAGCCGGTCCGCCGACGACGTGTCGCACACCGCGCCGAGCGCGCGCGCCGCGGCCGCGCGCACGTCGGCGTCCTCGTTCTTGTCGTCGAGCCGCTCACGTATCGCGGCGCCGTAGCCGGAGGCGCGCTGCCGCGCGAGCGCCACGAGGGCCGCCCCGCGCACGCGCGCCGACCGGTCGTGGAGCGCGCCGCCGAGCGCTTCGTCCACCTTCTTCGACGCGGGCGCCCTGGCCAGCACGCCGATCGCCTGCGCCTTGACGAACGACCAGCCGTCGCTCGACAGCGCCGACGAGGCGGCGTCCACGGCCGGCGGCGAGGTCGAGCCGGCCAGCGACTGGAGCGCCGCCTCGCGAACGCGCGGCGCGGCATCGCGCGTCGCGCGCACGAGCGCGTCCTGCGCATCGGGCACGCCCGCCGAGAGCTCCGCCGCATGCGCCCGCACCGGCCAGTCCGGGTCGCGGTCGATGGAGAACGCGAGCCGCCCGGCGGCGTCGCGGTCGCCCACATGCGCGAGCTCCCCGAGAGGATCGAGCACCAGGTAGCGCGTCCGCATGACCGGCGAGCCGCGCAAGAGCTCCGCGATGGTGGCCTCGCTCTGGGCCGCCGCCTCGGCCACGCGCTCCTTGGCCGCGAGCATCATCTCGAGCCGCGCCGCCGCGCTCCGCCGCGCGTCCCCGAGCAGCGACGCCAGCCGTCCCGGCGACGCCGACTTCAGAGCCTCGCCGAACGCGGCGCGCAGCACGAGGCGCGTGTCGCGGTCGGACTCCGGCGTCGCCGCCATCGCGTCGGCGATGGGCTCGAGCGCCTGCTGCGGCGCGATCCCCGCCAGCGTCGGCGCGACGCACGCGCGCGACGCGGCGTCGGTGCGCAGCTTCTCGGCGAGGACCGGGGCCGCCGCCGGGCAACGCTCGAGCTTCTCGCGCGCCTTGCGCGGCGCCTCCCCCTCCCCCTCGCAGAGGCCGCGCGCCAGCAGCGGCGCCGCCTCGCCGCAGTGCTCGTGGCTCGCCGCGACGTCGATGGCGAGCGCGCGCCCGCGCGCGTCCAGACGGTCGTACGCCTTCTCGACGGCCGCCAGCGCCGGATCGCCAGCGCGCTCGAGCACCTGCGCGGCGGCGATGCCGCGCGGGCTCGACAGCTTCGCGGCGACGTCGTCGAGCGTCGCCCCGGGCGCGTCGAACTCGCTGTAGGCGTAGAGCTCCGCCACGCCGACGTCCGGGTGCGGCAGCCCGCGCGTGTACGCGTCGTCGAGCACCAGAGCGACGCACGACGTCTGCAGTGGCCGGGGGAATGCGATCTCGTAGCTCTCGCCGGGCTTGAGCGACGCGTCGCCCGGCAGCGTGACGCGGTACGTGTCGTCGGTCGTGACCAGGTAGAACGACCGCGGCGCGGCCGCGTCGTGATCGCCGGCGCGATCCGTCGACGGCGCCGCCGCCGCCGCGCCGCCGCCGCCCGGCGCGGAGGGCACCACTTGCATGCGCGTGATCGGTGCGTCCCGCGGCGCCGCCATGACGACGAACTCGCCCTGCCCCATGCCGGGCCGGCGCTCGGTCCACACCGTCCTCGGGTCGCCATCGGTCAGCTCGACGCCGCGCGAGCCGGGGACGCTGGACCCGCGCGCCACGAGCAGCCGTGCGAGCGGCGGATCGGCGTGCGGCCCCTTGTCGGTGGCGACGATCGGCTGCGCCGCCTCGCGCTGCTCGGCGCTCAGGCGCTGCACCGTCGCGGGCCGCAGGTCCATCGTGGCCGGGTAGAGCGCGAGCGGATCGAGCAGCGTCGTCGTCTGGCCGCAGATGCTCAGGTCCTCGCGCACGTCGCCGACCAGCACGAAGCTCTTGTCGCCCGCGGGGACGATCTGCACCGCCTTGCCGGTCCGCTCACCCGGATCGCCAGACACCAGGCCCGTGATCCCGGCGAAGACGGGCTCCGCCCGGCCGGGGACGAAGATCGCCTCCCACGCCAGTCCGCCCGCATCGGCCTCCGCCTCCGGCACGCGCACGTGCACGACGTGCCTGCCGCGCCCGATGGCCATCGCCTCGACGACGACGTCCTTCTCCGGCGGCCGCCGCGCTTCGTCGAGCGTGATGGGCACGCGCGCGCCGTTCGCCTCGACGGCACCCCCGGCCAGATCGACCTTCACGTCGAGCGCGGGCAGACCGCCGCCGGCCGGCGCGGTCGCGTGGGTGTCTGCGCGCGCCGTCCCCGCGACGGAGAAGGCGCTCATCGTGAGCAGAAGCGAGAGGCGGCGGAGGCCGGAGCCCATGCCCGATTCCTATGCCTCAACCCGGCGCCGATCGCGAGCGGCCTCGCCGGGGGCCGTCGCCCGCGGCTCGGCCGTTTCGCGCTTTGTTGGCCCTCGCGCCGACGCCGTGCAACACCGGAGACCGATGCGTCGCACGGTGCTCCTCGCGATGGCCGGCGCCGCCGCCGCCGCGGCCGTCGCGCTCTTCGCCATGCGCCGCGCCCGGCACGCGACGCCGCCGGGTGGCGCGCCGCTCGCGGCCCCGGCCGACTCGACGCCCCCCTCGCTCGCGCACCTCGCGCCGGCGTCCGATGAGGTCGTGACGGAGGCTGAGGGCAGCCCGGTGCCGGGGCTCGATCTGCTCCACGTCGCGACCGACTCCGACACGGCGACGGCGCCCGCCCACGGCGGCACGGCGCATCTCACCCTCGACTCCGACCTGCAGCGCACCGCGCGCGCGCTCATGGCGGCGCACCACGTGCCCGAGGCGGCCGTCGTGCTGATGGACGTGGCCACCGGGCGGCTGCTCGTCTACGCGAGCCACGTCGACGACGGCCCGCTGCGCGACTTGTGCGCCGAGGCCACCGCGCCCTCGGCGAGCGTCTTCAAGATCGTCACGTCGGCGGCGCTGATCGAGGACGCGCACCTCGGGCCGGACACGCGCAAGTGCTACTGGGGCGGCGAGCAGCGCATCACGCTGGCTGATCTGGTCGACGATCCGGCGCGCGACCGGTGGTGCGCGACGCTGGCCGGAGCGCTCGGGCGCAGCATCAACACGGTCTTCGCGCGCCTGGCCGAGCAGCGCCTGACGCCGCGGCAGCTCGAGGCGATGGCGCGCCGCTTCGGCTACGGGGAGCCGCTCGCGTTCGACGTGCCGGTGCAGCCGAATGCGCTCCGCATCCCTTCCGAGCCGCTCGAGTTCGCGCGCACGGCCGCCGGCTTCTGGAACACGACACTGTCGCCGCTCGAAGCGGCAGAGATGAGCGCCATCGTCGCGCGCGGCGGCGAGGCGGTGCGCCCGCGCGTCGTCGACGAGGTCGTCTCGCCGGCGGGGGCCGCGGTGTGGACCGCGCCCGCCGCGCCGGCCACCCGACGCGTCGTCGAGCACGACACGGCCGACGATCTGACGCGGATGATGGAGCACACCATCTCCGAAGGGACGAGCTTCCGCGCCTTCCACGACGGCCGCGGCAGGCCCTACCTGCCAGGCATCGGGGTGGCGGGCAAGACCGGAACGCTGACCGACTACTCGTCGCAGCGCTACTACACCTGGTTCACGGGCTTCGCGCCGGCGCGGCCCGAGGCCGGGGTGCCGCGCGTCGCCGTCGCGGCGCTCGTCGTCAACGGGCCGGTGTGGCAGGTGAAGGCCAACGTGCTCGCGCGCGACGTGCTGCGCGCGTTCTTCGCTTCACGCGGCATTCGCGGCGTGTCGCGCCCGGCGTTCACGTCGGTCGCGCGCCACCACCGCCGCCGCTAGGCGTCGCGCACGTCGCGCACCAGCACGAAGAGCGCGCCGTCGTCGCGACCGAGGCGCTGCACACCCTCGCCCCCGGCGCGGTCGCACACGAACGCGGCCATGGCCCAGGCGGTCGGCTCGTCGGTGGCGAACGCCGGCGTCGCGATTTCCCAGACGTCGCGCTCCTCGATGGCGTCGGTCAGTGCGGCGCTGGCGCGCTTGACGTGCTCCGGCAGCCCAGGGTGGCTCCAGGCCCACCCCCAGGTGCGCGGAGCGTTGGCGAAGGTGCCGAGCAGTGTGGCGGCCGCCGTCCCCACCAGACGGCCCGCCTCCGTCCAGCGCACCGTCATCGACTCGACGTCGACCTCGACGCGGTCGGCCGCGAAGCGGGCGCGCAGCCGCTCGTTCTTGTCGCGCAGGCGCGCGACGACCGCGTCGCGCTCGCGGTCGAGCCGCGGGCTCGGCGCGCGCACGAGCCCCGGCAGGAACGCGAACCCCTCGTCGAGGCGCACGAAGGTGCCGCCGCGCACGTCGTCGAGCTCCACGGCGTCGAGCGCGCAGAGCGCCTCGGTGGCCTTGGCGAGCGCCGGCAGCAGTGCGCGAACGACGTCGCCGCCGAACACCTCGTCGACCCGCGCCTCGTCTCCGACGATCTCCTCGACGTCGATGCCCGCCACGGCCGGCTCGCCGTCGGGCGCGCGCAAGACCTCGACCTGGAGGCGCCCCCACGCGTCGGCGGCGAGCTGCTCGCGCAGCAGCGCGCCGACGTCGGCGAGGATCTCGCTCCGCATGCGGTCGGCTTCGGAGGCGTCCATGGCGCGCGGCGAGCCTAGCGCCTCACACGAAAAAGTCCGGGATGAGCTCCTCGCCCGGCACCGACTGGTACTTGGCGAAGTCGGTCACGCCGACCGAGCGCAGCAGATCCTCGTCGACGAAGTAGTTGCCGGTGCACTCGCGACTGGAGCGCGTGAGGACGACGTGCGCGGCGTCGGCCATGATCTCGGGCGTGCGGCTGCCGCGGACCGTAGCGTCGCCGCCGAGCAGATTCTGCACGGCCGCGGTGGCGATGACCGTGCGCGGCCAGAGCGCGTTGACGGCGATGCCCGCGTCGCGGAACTCCCCCGCCATGCCCAGCACGCACAGGCTCATCCCGTACTTGGCCATCGTGTAGGCCACGTGCGGCGCGAACCACTTCTCCTGGAAGTTCAGCGGCGGCGAGAGGTTCAGGATGTGCGGGTTCGCGGCCTTCATCAGGTGCGGGATGCACGCTTGCGAGCACGCGAAGGTGCCTCGCGTGTTGATCTGGTGCATCAGGTCGAAGCGCTTCATCGGCGTCTGCAGCGTGCCGGTCAGGCTGATGGCGCTCGCGTTGTTGACCAGGACGTCGATGCCGCCGAACGTGGCCACCGCCTTTTCGACGGCGGCGTGGATCTGGTCCTCGACGCGTACGTCGACGACGCACGGCAGCGCGCGCCCGCCGGCCTTCTCGATCTCCTCGGCCGCCGTGTAGATGGTGCCGGGGAGCTTGGGGTGGGGCTCGGCCGTCTTGGCCGCGATGACGACGTTGGCGCCGTCGCGCGCCGCGCGAAGCGCGATGGCTTTCCCGATCCCGCGGCTCGCGCCCGTGATGAACAGCGTCTTGCCTTTGAGGGTGGACATGGCGGCGTGCATTCAAGCACGGCGCGCGGCGCTCGTCCCGTCGCTGCGGTCAGGCGGCGTGGCGGCGCTCGTCGCGCAGGATGTCGCGCAGGGCGTCCGCGAACGCCTGGACGAACGCGGCGTTCGATTCGGAGATGGACGCGCGTTTGCGTCGCGACCGAAGCTCGTCGCGACCGCCCGTCCGCTGCTGTTCGCGCCCTTTGGTCATGGTCGGCATGGTGGCCGTTCTCCGCCCGAAAAGGAATACGCAATGCCGGCGGCCCGCGCCAGTTTCCTCGCGCCGCGTCCGACCCGACACGGCGCCTCCCCTCGGCTATTCTCGGACTGTAGTCCGATGCCTGCGAAGATCACGGGCCACGAAGCGACGGTTCCGCTGTCCGATGAGGCCCCGGCCCCCTCAAGTGCGCAGAAGGAGTCGGGCACGCTCGCGGTGCCGGGCGCGGTGCCCGCGCCTGCGGACTCGCGGGCGCTCTCGTCGGTGGTCCCGTCGGCGCCCGAGCGGCACGTGTTCGCGGGCCGCTACGAGGTGCTCGGCCTCGTCGGCGCGGGCGGCATGGGCACGGTCTACCGCGCGCGGGACACCGAGCTCGACGAGATCGTGGCGCTCAAGCTGCTGCGGCGCGAGGTGGTCGACCAGCCGGGCATGCTCGACCGATTCCGGCAGGAGGTGAAGCTCGCGCGCCGCGTGACGCACAGGAACGTCGCGCGCGCGTACGACATCGGCGAGCACGCCGGCGAGAAGTTCATGACGATGGAGTTCGTCGAGGGCGAGTCGCTCGCCTCGCGCCTGGCCCGCGAAGGTCCCCCGCCGCTCGACGCTCTGGTCGAGATCGCGAGCGAGTGCTGCGCCGGGCTCCAGGCGGCGCACGCCGCCGGGATCGTGCACCGAGACCTCAAGCCCGACAACGTGCTGCTCGCGCGCGACGGGCGCGCCGTGATCACCGACTTCGGCATCGCGCGCGCTCTCGCCGACGGCGGCCCCGCGCTGACGGTCGGCCTCGCGCTGGGTACCCCCGCGTACATGGCGCCCGAGCAGGTGGAAGGGGCGCGCGACCTCGACGCACGCGCGGACGTGTACGCGCTCGGTGCGATGCTCTACGAGTGCCTGACCGGTGAGGGGGCGTGGTCGGGCGAGAGCGTGTGGGCGGTGGCGGCGGCGCGCCTTCTGCAGCCGCCCCCCGACCCGCGCGCCAGGTGCCCCGATCTCCCGCAGGCCGCCGCCCAGCTGGTGATGAAGTGCATGGCGCGCCGGCGCGAGGACCGTTTCGCGAGCGCCGTCGAGGTCGCGACGGCGCTGGCAGGCCTGACGCTCCCGGCCGCACGCACGCCGCAGCGCCGCTCGGTCCCGCCCGCGCCGACGCCGATCGAGGCGGACGCCAAGACGGTCGCCGTGCTGCCGTTCCGCAACCTCGGCAAGACCGATGACGAGTACCTGGCCGAGGGACTGAGCGAGGACCTGGTCGACTCGCTGTCGATGACCTGCGGGCTCAAGGTGCTCGCGCGCGGCGCGGTGGCGCGGTTCCGCGGCGCCGAGAAGGACGCGCGCGAGGTCGGCCGCGAGCTCGGAGTGCAGGTCGTCGTCGACGGATCGGTGCGGCGCGCCGGCGGTACGCTCCGCGTCAACGCGCGCGCGGTGAGCGTGACCGACGGCTTCCAGCTCTGGGCGAAGCGCTTCGACCGGCCCGAGCGAGACGTGCTGGCCGTCTCGGACGAGGTGGCCGACGCCGTCGCGAACGCGCTGACCGTGTGCCGACGCGCGCCCGCGCGTTCGGCCCCGACCGATGCGCGCGCCGTCGACCTGTACCTGCGCGCGCGCCACGCGTTCCACCGCGGCTGGCGCGACGACGTGCGCGAGGCCATCGGCCTGTTCGAGCAGGCGCTGGCGCTCGCGCCCGACGACGCGACGATCCTGGCGGGGTACGCGCGCGCGCAGCTGCGGCGCTTCATGTTCGACACGGAGGCGAGCGGGGCGCAGGAGGCGGAGGCCAGGGGGCGCGAGGCGGCCGAGCGGGCGCTGACGCTGGCGCCGCACCTCGGCGAGACGCGGGCCGCGCTCGCGAACGTGAAGTGGGCGCTGGGCGACTACGTCGCCTCGGCGCGCGAGCTCCGCGAGGCGGTGCGCATTGCGCCCGGCTCGACCGACGTGAACGAGCTGTTCGGCCGGATGCTGCTCGAGGCCGGCGAGCCTGCGAAGGCGGCGGCCGTGCTGGGCGCGGCGCTCGCGCTCGAGCCGTCGAGCGACGCTATCGCGGGCGACCTGCTGCGCGCGCGCGCGCTGCTCGGTGACTGGGCGCCGTTCGATGCGGCGCTGGAGGAGGGGGTGCGCGCGGGGGCGCTCTCGCGCGGACGCTACTCGCTGCTCGTCCGCCTCGCGTTCTGGCGTCGCGACGCGTCGCTCGCGCCGCTGCTGAGGCGGCTGATCGAGCCGCTCGACGTGCCCATGAAGGGTCCCGCGCTGCAGCTCACCGCCCTGCTCGAAACCGGGCGCCAGATGCCCGACGTCGTCGCCGAGCTCGAGGCGAGAGGGCACGCCGTCGCGCGCGCGCGCCGTGGTCCCCTCTTCTTCCGCCAGCTCGTCACGGAGGTGAAGGCGTTCGTCGGCGACCGAGACGGCGTGATCCGCGCGCTGCAAGGCGCCGACGCGCTCGGCCTCATCGACGTCACGTGGGCGGACCGCTGCCCGCTGCTCGAGCCGATGCGCGCGGACCCGGCGTTCCGTGCCGCGCGCGACCGCATCGCCGCGCGGGCGGCGGAAGCCATCGACGTGCTCGAGGGGCGGACGCCGTAGCCGCGCCCGCCAAGGTCCGCGACCCACCGACGGGCATTCCTCGCGAAAGCCTGCTCGACCGCGACGGCGGCCGCGCCGAGCCAGTGCACGCGCACGCCGCGGGACCTATCGCGCCCGCCGAGCACGCCGGCGTCCAAGCGACGTCTGCGGGACGCAGTCCGTGCATCTTGCCACGGTGCCCGCGATCTGTGGCGGCCCTTGGCGCCCGCGGCCGCGTACAGCGCGCGATTTGTCGGCGAAATCGCGCCCCACCCTCGCGGCACGGCGCTTGATGAGTGTCGGAGCCAGAGCGCCTCGCGGGGCGCGTCGCGCACCACCTCCAACACCATTCCTCGCACGACCGCGCGACGCCCCCGCGGGCGCCAGTTCACCCGCCCTCCTCCTTGAGACACGACGACAGCTCCGAGAGCGTCGTCTCCGCGTTGGCGAGGCCGTCGCGCGTGCTCGCCGTTTGCGGCCGCTCCGCGGTCGACTCGAATCGGCGCGTGAGCCGCATGTCCGGCGTCAGCTTCCAGGCGCCGTGGGTCTTGCGGATGAGCGCCGTCACCTTGGCGGGATCGAGCGGAGTGTCGTCGCGCAGGTGCAGGGTGACCGAACGCGCGTCGGCCTCGCAGCCGAGGACGCGCAGCCGACGGAGCTCCGTCTTCAGCGCCATCAGCTTCACCAGGCGACGCGCCTCCTCGGGGGGAGCGCCGAAGCGGTCCTCCATCTCGGATGCGAGGTCGGCGACGTGCGCCTCGTCGACCGCGCTCGCGAGCCGCTTGTAGAGCGACAGGCGCACGCCGACGTCGGTCACGTAGTCCTCGGGCAGCAGCGCCTCGACGTCCACGCTGAGCTCCGGATCGACGTCGTGAACGACCTCCTCGCCGCGCAGCTCGTGCACGGCCTCCTCGAGCATGCGGCAGAACAGGTCGAAGCCCACGTTGGCCACGTTGCCCGACTGCTCGGCCCCGAGCAGGTCGCCCGCGCCACGCAGCTCCATGTCGAGCGACGCGATCTGGAAGCCGCTGCCGAGCTCCGTGTGGCGCTCGAGCGCTTCGATGCGCGAGCGCGACTCGTCGGTCATGGCGTTGGGCGGCGGCACGACGAGGTAGCAGTACGCGCGCTCCTTGCTGCGGCCCACGCGCCCGCGCAGCTGGTAGAGCTGCGCCAGGCCGAAGAGGTCCGCGCGATCGATGAGCATCGTGTTGGCCCGCGGGATGTCGAGGCCGCTCTCGATGATCGCCGTCGACACGAGCACGTCGTATCGGCCGTCGACGAAGTCGAGCATCGTCTCTTCGAGCGCGCCCTCGCTCATCTGGCCGTGCGCCACGGCGACGCGCGCCGTCGGCACGAGCTCCTGCAGGCGCTGCGCCTTCTCGTAGAGCTTGTCGATGCGGTTGTACACGTAGAAGACCTGTCCGCCGCGCGCGAGCTCGCGCTGCACGGCCTCGCGCACGACGTGGTCGTCCCAGCGCGTGACGATGGTGCGCACCGCGCGGCGGTCCACCGGCGGCGTCGTTATGAGCGAAAGGTCGCGCAGACCCGTGACCGCCATCTGCAACGTGCGCGGGATCGGCGTCGCCGTCAGGGTCAGCACGTCGACCTGCGCGCGCAGCTGCTTGATCCGCTCCTTGTGGGTGACGCCGAAGCGCTGCTCCTCGTCGACGACCAGCAAACCGAGGCTCTTGAAGTGCACGTCCTTCGAGAGCAACCGGTGGGTCCCGATGACGATGTCGACCTTCCCCTCCTTGAGGCCGAGGACCGTCTCCTCCTGCTCCTTCTTGGTCTGGAAGCGCGACAGCGCCTTGATCGTGACCGGGTAGCCGGACACGCGCGCCTCGAACGTGCGGCAATGCTGCTGCGCGAGCACGGTCGTCGGGCAGAGCAGCGCGACCTGCTTGCCGGACATGGCCACGCGGAACGCGGCGCGCAGCGCGACCTCCGTCTTGCCGAAGCCGACGTCGCCGCAGACGAGGCGGTCCATCGGCCGCGGCGAATCGAGGTCCTTGTTCACCTCGTCGATCGCGCGCGCCTGGTCGGCCGTCTCGTCGAAGGGGAAGGTCGCCTCGAACGCGCGGTAGTCGTCGTCGGCCGGCGGCAGCGCGTCGCCGGGCAAGGCCTGGCGCTCGGCGTACAGGCGCAGGAGCTCGTCGGCCATCTTGCGCACCTCGCGCGCGACGCGGGCCTTGGTGCGCGCGAACGTGCTGCCCCCCAGGCGGTCGACCTTGGGCTGGGCGTTTTCGCCGCCGACGTACTTCTCGAGCTGGTTCAGGCGCCAGACGGGCAGGTAGAGCTTGTCGCCGCCGGCGTACTCGATCGAGATGAGGTCGACCGTCAGGCCGCCCACGGCCTTGTGCACCAGGCCCTGGTATCGCCCGATGCCGTGCTCGGCGTGCACGACGTAGTCGCCGGGCGCCAGGCTGCGCAGATCCTCGAGGAAGGGCCGCGCCGGATCGACGGGGCGCGCCCGCTCGCGCCGGCGGTGCACGCGCGCGCCGAAGATCTCCTCCTCGGTCACCAGGGTCAGGCCGTCGGCCGGCAGCACGACGCCGCGCGCCAGGGGGCCGACGACGACCTGCACCTCCTCGACCCTCTCGTCGAGCCACGTCGGATCGAACGCCGCGAGGCGCGCGCGGCATGCGACGCCCTGGTGGCGCAGCAGCGTGACGAGCCGCTCGGCCTGCGTCTGTGCGCGCGCGGTCACGAAGACCCGAAGCCCGTGCTGCCGCCAGTGCGCGATGCGCCGCACGAGCGGCGCGAGCGTGGCGTTCTTGCCCTTGGACGATCGCGCCGCCTTCACCGCGCGCGTCAGGTCGTCGTGGTCGCGCGAAGCGAGGTCCATCGACTCCCGGGCGCTCTCGAACGTGCTCAGCCCGCCCTCCGCCTCCCCGGCGACGGGCGTCCGGTGCAACGGCACGACGGGGCGCGCCTCGAGCTCGCGCGCGATCGTCTCCTCGTCTCCGTAGAACGCCGCGGGCAGGAACGTCGGCGCCGAGCGCTCCTTCTGCGCGGCGTCGTCGGCCGCGCGCGCGAGCTCCTCGCGCACCGCGCGCGTGACGGCCGGTGGGTCGTCGAGCACGACGACCGCGTTCGCCGGGACGTAGGCGAGCAGCGGATCGAGCTCCTCGTAGTACGCGGGCAGGTAGCCGTCGGCGCCGAAGAACGCGCGGCCGCTCGTCACGTCGTCGACGAGCGCGCGCGTCTTGGTGGTCGGCCAGTCCATCGCCTCGGCGAGCTGCGTGATGCGCTCGCGCGCGCGCAGGGCCGTGGGAGAGTCGAGGATGGCCTCGCGCACCGGCGACAGCCAGAGCTCCGCGAGATCCGGCGCGTCCTTCTTCGTCGTCTGCGCGACGGGGTCGAACGGCTTCATCGAGAGCACGAGATCTCCGTAGAGCTCGACGCGCACCGGCGCCTCGCTCGAGGGCGACCAGACGTCGAGCAGCGCGCCGCGCACGGCGAAGCAGCCCGGATCTTCGACGACGGGCACGCGCAAATAGCCCGCCTCCGTGAGCGACTTGACGAGCGCCTCGCGGTCGAGCTCCTGCTCGGCGACGATGCGGTCGGCGCGCCTTTCCAGCTCCTTGCGCGGCACGACCTTGCGCGCCAGCGCGTTCGCCGGCACGACGAGCACGCTCCACGGTCGCCCGTGCGCGAGGTGGAAGAGGGTCCCCATGCGGCTCATGGCCGCGCGCCGGTCGGGGCTGACGTCGGCATACGGCGAGGACTCGGCCGCGGCGTAGAGGAGCACCTCGCCCTCGGCGGTGTCCTCGGCGTCGTCGCTCGCCCCGCGCACGAGGAACCCGATGTCTTCGGCCGCGCGGCGGGCCGAGTCCAGCTCGCTCGTGACCAGCACGACGGGCCTCCCGGCGCGCGCGATCGCCGCCGCGACCGCGGCCGCGGCCGACCCGCGCACCCCGGCGACGTCGAGCCGACCGGCCTCGAGGGTCCTGGCACGTGCGGCGACGTCGCGCACGCGCGAGGCGACCACGCCCTCGGGCGGCAGCAGCGGAGGCAGCGGCTCCAGCTCCTCCGTCGCCGACGGACGCACGAGCTCCTCGGTCGACAGGCCGGTGTGCTCGGCGATGCTCGACGTGAGGGAGGGGGCGCTCGGCATGAAAGGGGCACCGGTAGGTAGAGCGCCGCGCCGGCGAGCGCAACCAGCGCTCCAGCGCGGCCGTGCGCACGCCCGCCCGAAGGCGCACGGGAATTGCACCGGTCTCGAGCATGGCGACCAGAGCCGAGCAAGCGCGCGCCCGCACCGAGCGAGCGGGCCACCACGAGACGAAGAAGCCGCGTGTTCGCAAGGGAGCGCGCGCGCGCGACGCGGCGCGCCGGGCCACGAGCGGGAACTATTCGGGCGGGGTCACCGCGCGGCGCAACGTCGAGGCCGATCGCGGCGAGCACGCGACCTACGACCTCGAGGACTCCGCGACCGGCCGGCCGTCGCGCAAGTCGACGCGCAAGGGCGCGCACCACTCGAAGCCCGACTCGCAGCTCCGCCGGCGGGCGATGCGCCGCACGCGCTCGCCCGAGTCGCAAGCGGCGCGCGCGCGGTGAGGGCGCAGTCGCCGAGCTGGATCAGCGGCAGCCCTGCACGCGCGTCGTGTTCGAGGTGTTGCAGGTGAAGAAGCCGAGATTGCACGTGTCGTACGTCCCGGCGGCGCCGCACGAAGGCGTCGGTGACTGGAAGCCGTCGCCGCTGCAGCCGAAGCCGTACCACGAGCAGCTCACCGCTCCGTACTGGGGCGTCAGCTTGCCGTCGCAGTCGTAGTCGAAGCTGCCGCAGTGGTCGGGTTGCTCGAAGAAGCTCGTTTGCCCGGGATGGGCCTGCGCGTCGGTGTCGCAGCAGTCGTCGCCGTGGCAGGTGCCGCCCGCGGCGAGGTGACCGTCGCCGTCCTGATCGCACGAGCCCCCCGCCTCCCCGGCGGCATCGAGCGAGACCGCGTCTTCGGCGGCATCCTCGCTGGCGTCGTCGCCGTGGCCGTGGCCCATCGGCGGCGCCTTCGACCCGTCGAGCGTCACGGCCGCATCGAACGACTGCGCCCCCGCCGCGTCGAGGCCCGACGCCGCGTCCAGCTCGTCCCGTCCGCCGTCGGCCGCCTCGAGGCCTTGCACGTCGAGGCCGCACGCGGCCGGGGCGATGCCCCACGTGGCCGCGAAGACGACCCAGCGCGCCCATCCTCCCATCGCCTTCATCGTGGGGTCCGGCTACGCGACGCGTCAACCCTCGCCGGCGTCTCCGTCGCGCGTCGATTCGCCGAGCACGCGCAGGGCGGCGGGCACGACGACGAGCGCCGCGACCAGACCCGCCAGCACGCCCAGCGTGCCGACCATCCCGAGGTCGCGCAGCCCGTCGAAGCGGCACGCCACGAGCGCGACGAACCCGGCGGCGGTGGTCAACGCCGTCGCGGCGACCAGCGGGCCTTGCGCGCGGAGCGCGTGCTGGATGCTTCGCTCGCGCGCTGCGTAGAGGAGGAACATCGACTCGTCGACGGTGACGCCGAACAGCACGGGGAGCACCAGCGCGTCGTACACGTGCCAGCGGACCGCCAGCAGCCGCATGGCCACGCCCACCGCGCCCAGCTCGCACGCGAGCGTCGCCAGCGCGACGAGCGCGTGACGCGCGCTGCGCAACGCCAGCCGCATCGCGAGCGCGACGACCGCGAGGGCGACGCCGCCGACGAGCAACAGGTCGCGCGAGAGCGCGGCGCGGAGCGCGCGGTCGATGGCGTCGAAGCCGGTGACCGCGGACCCCGGATCGGCCGCCAGCAACGCCGCCCTCAGGCGCGCGTCGGCCGCACGGTCGCCGGTCGGCCGCACGTAGGTCGCGACCAGCGTGTCGGGGCCGTCGTGCGCGAGGTGACGCGCGAACAGCCACCCGAGCGCGCCCTCGCCCGCGCCTGCGTCGAGCGACGCCGATTCCTCCGCGACGTCGTGCGACGGGTGCGCGAACGCTTCGAGGCCGGGAGCGCACGCGTCCAGATCGAATCCCGCGTCGCGCAGCGCGCTCGCGAGCGCATCGCGGCGCGACGGCAGATCGAGCGCGTCGCGCACGGCGAGTCGCGCACGCTGCGTCGTCAGCGACGGCGCGAACGTCGTCAGCGCGTCGAAGCCGTCGGCGTCGCCCGCGCGGACCAGCCCCTCGAGCGCCTCGGCGACGTGATCGGCGCGCGTGCGCGCCCGCTCTTCGTCGCGGTCGGCGGTGAGCACCACCCATTGTCCAGCGCGCCCGCCGAAGGTCGCGTACAGGTGCTCCTGCGCGACGAGCGGAGCGAGCGCGCGCGGACGGATCGCGACCAGCGCATCGGCGGGCGCCGGCCAGCCGACGGCAACCACCGCCACGAGCGGGGCGACCGCGAGCGCGATCGCCGCTCCGGCGCGCGGCCGGGTCGCCGTGATCCACGACAGCGCGCCGACCCATCGCGGGCCACTCGCCGGCGGCGGCGCGCCGCGTTCGAGCCATGCGCCGATCTCGGGTGTGACCACGAGGATGGCGACCGCGGTCAGCAGCTCGCCTGCCCCGCACAGGATGCCGAGCTGCTGCATCGCGCGCAGGCCGCCGAGCCCCAGCGACCCGAACGCGACGGCCGCCACCGCGGCCGCCGTCAGCGTCGGCCGCCAGGTCGCCGCGCGCGCCCTGCGGGCCGCCTCCCCAGGCGCGAACCCCGCGCGCCGCTCCTCGAGAAGCGCCGCGTACACGTGCACGCCCGTGTCGACCCCGACGCCGACGACGACGGCCGCGAACCCGATGGCCACCGCGGTCAGCCCCGCCGGAAAGAGCGCTGCGATTCCCGTCGTCCACAGCGTGCCGAGCGCAAGCGGCGGAAGCACCGCGGCCAGCGCGCGGACGCGGCGAAACGTGAGGACGAACGCCAGCGACGCCAGGACCGCCGACAGCGTGCCGCTCACCTCGAGGTCGCGCTTGAGCATCCGCTCGGTCGCCCACGCGATCGCGTGCCCACCCGCCAGCTCCGTCGTGACGCCCGGACGAGCCGCCGCCGCCATCGCGCGATCCACGTCCTCGACGACCGCCCGCGCCGACTCCGAGCTGAACGCGCTGCCGCGCGGCTCGGCGACCACCAGGCGCGCCCGGCCTCCATCGGCGACGAACGCGCCGCCCACCGGCGCGACGACGCCCGCGGCGAGCTCCGCGCGTGACGACCACGGCACCTGCGCGAGCCGCAACGGATCGCGCGAGAGCCATGCTTCCACTTCCGGGTCGACCGCGGGGACCAGCAGCAGCGCCCGCGTCTCCTCGAGACGGGCGCGCATCCCCTGCGGCGACACGGCCCGGGCGAGCCGCGCGCGCGCGTCCGGCCCGGCGTACGCCCACGCCAGCGTGGGATCGCGCGGCGGCGCGACGTCGGGCGCGCGGTCGACGACGGTCGCGATGGACGCCGCGTGCCGCAGCGACTCGGCGATCGCGCTCGCCACCGCCGCGACGTCGTCGGGCCGCTCGCCGCGCACCAGCACGATCGCCGGGTCGCGGCCGCCGAACGCGCGCGTGAACCGCCCGAGCGCCGCCGCGTCGCCCGACCGGGGGAAGAGCGTCGACAGGTCGCTCGAGACCCGCAGCCGCGCCGCCGTCAGCCACGCGCACGCCACCGTCGCGAAGACGACCGCGACGCGCGCCCACACGCCCCAGCTCCGCGCGCTCATGGCTGCGCGCTCGCCGGCTCCTTCTCCCCCGTCGCCTCCGGCTCCTTCTTGAGCACGACCCTCACGCGGGTGACGCGGCGGCGACTCAGCGCCGTCACCTCCGCGGTCGCGCGCGACGACAGCGCCACCTTGTCGCCGGCGCGCGGCAACCGCCCGAGCAGCTCGACGACCAGCGCTCCGACCGGCTCACCGAGCTCGCTCTCGGACACCTGCACGCCGATCGGGCGCAGCTCCTCCATCGTCGCCCGGCCATCGACCTCCCAGGTGTCCTCGAGACCGGGGACCTTCACCACTTTCTGCGGCTCCTCGTCGAACTCGTCGCGGATCTCGCCGACGATCTCCTCGAGCAAGTCCTCCATCGTGACGATGCCGCTCGTGCCGCCGTACTCGTCGACGACGACCGCGATCGGGATCTGCTTGCGCTGCATCTCGCGCAGCACGTCGACGCCGCTCTGCACCTCGGGCACGAAGAGCACGTCGCGCCTCAGCGGCGTCAGGTCGGTCAGCGTGCGGGCGTCGGGATGCAAGAGGAAGTCCTTGGCGTACAGGTAGCCGGCGACGTCGTCGAGGGAGCGGCCGTTGGTCAGCAGGATGCGCGAATACTGGTGCGATCGCACGAAGTCGTGCGCGTCGGCGCCGCTCGTCTGCAGCGGCAGCGACACGACGTCGACGCGCGGCACCATCGAGTGACGCGCCGCCCGCTGCGAGAAGCGCATCACGCGCTCGAACAGCTCGCCCAGGGTCTTGCCGCGCGGCGAGCGGGCGGCGCTGGCGGCCAGGATGGCGAGGATCTCGTCCTCGCTGAAGCGCCCCTCGACGCTCGTGACGTCGGGCGACATGCCCATCGCGCGCAGCAGCAGCCTCGAGGACCGCTCGAGCAGCCAGAGCAGCGGCAGGAAGACGATGTAGATGACGCGCAGCGGGATGGCGGCCGTCAGCGCCGTCGCTTCGGAGCGCTGGATGGCGACGAGCTTGGGGACGAGCTCGCCGAGCAGCACGTGCCCGAAGGTCAGGATGGCGAAGGCGACGATCGCCACGACGACGTGCACGGCCGGGGAGGCCACAGCGCCGGTGGCCCGCACCGTCGCGCGGTCGAGCAGCGCCGCGAGCGCCGGCTCGCCGATCCAGCCGAGCCCGAGGCTGGCGAGCGTGATGCAGAACTGCGTCACGGACAGGTAACGGTCCAGCCGCGCGACGACGGACTCGGCCGCACGGGCCTTCTTGTCGCCGCGGCGCGCGCGCGGGTGGAGCTGGGTGGCCCGCACCTTGACGAGCGCGAACTCCGCGGCAGTGAAAAAGCCGTTGAGCGCGACGCACACCGCGGCGACGAGGAGTCCCCACACGGAGAGCCATTCGTATCATGGGCTCCGCCGCCCGGCGTGTGGGCGCGAACGCCAGGGCGGCGGGCCATGACCGACCACGACCTCGTCGTCTTCTTGCTCGCGCTGGCGGGCATGCTCGGCCTGGCGCGGCTGCTCGGCGAGCTGGCTCGCCTGGCCGGGCTGCCGCTCGTCGTGGGCGAGATCGCTGCCGGGATCCTGCTCGGGCCGACGGTGCTCGGCCGGGTGGCCCCGGGCGTGAGCGCGTGGCTGTTTCCTCCCGGGCCGCCGGACACGATGATCGGCGCCTACACGGCGCTCGGGGTCGTGCTGCTGCTCGTGGTGGTCGGGCTCGAGGTGGACCTGAGCGTCGTCCGGAGGCGCGGCCGGCCGGCGCTCGCCACCGGCCTTCTGGGCATCGTGCTGCCCGCGGCGTGCGGCGTGGCGCTCGGGTGGCTGCTGCCGGCAGCGGACCTCGTCGATCCGTCGCGCCGCGCGACGGTCGCGCTGCTGCTCGGCGTCGCGCTCAGCGTGTCGGCGCTGCCGGTCATCGCCAAGACGCTCCTCGACCTGGGCCTGTTCAAGACGGACGTCGGGCTGCTCGTCATGGCCGCGGCGATGATCGACGACCTGGTCGGCTGGCTCGCGCTGTCGCTCCTGCTCGGCCTCGTGCGCGGTGGGACGGTCGACGTGAAGTCGCTCGGGCTGACGGTCGTGCTCGGGGCAGCGTTCGCGGTCGCGATGCTGGTCCTCGGGCGCCGGCTCATCGATTCGGCGCTGGCCGGGTTGCAGCGCTCCGGGTCGGCGGGGCCGGGCCGCGTGCTGTCGCTCGTCATCGTCCTCGCGCTGCTCGGCGCCAGCGCGACCCACCTCATCGGGCTGCACGCCGTCTTCGGCGGGTTCGTCGTCGGCCTGGCGTTCGGCGGGTCGGCGAAGGTCAACGCGCGCACGCGCATGGTGGTCGAGGACTTCGTGACCAACGTCTTCGCGCCCGTGTTCTTCGCCTCGATCGGCCTGCGGACGGACTTCGCGCACGCGTTCGACCTGCCCTTGTGCGCGATCGTGCTGGCGCTCGCGACGGTGCCGAAGCTGCTCGGGTGCACCCTGGGCTCGCGCCTCGGCGGCCTGCGCTGGCGCGAGGCGGCGGCGGTGGGCTTCGGGATGAACGCCCGCGGCGCGATGGGCATCGTCCTCGCGGCCATCGCACGCGACGCGGGGCTGCTCCGCGACCGGATGTTCGTCGCCCTGGTCGTGATGGCGCTCGCCACCTCGCTCGTCAGCGGGCCGGCCATGAAGTGGCTCCTTTACCGCGAGGCCGCCGAGGAAGACGTCGTGGCGCTGCTGCGTCGAGGCGCGTTCGTCGGCGAGCTGCACGCCCGCACGCCGCACGAGGCGATCGCGGAGCTCGTCCGCGCGCTCGGTTCGCTGCTGGCCGGGAAGAAGCGTCTGGCGCGCGACGCGGTGCTCGAGCGCGAGCTCGTCGCGCCGACGGGGCTCGGCGACGAGGTGGCCATCCCGCACGCGGCCTTGCCGGGCCTCGAGCGACCGCTGCTCGCGCTCGGCCGGTCGGCGGCGGGCATCGACTTCGACGCGCCCGACGGCAAGCCGTCGCGCATCGTCTTCCTCCTGCTCATTCCGCCCAAGGCGTACGAGGAGGAGGTGCGCATCCTGGCGTCGATCGCGCGCGCAACCTTCGACGCCCGCGCGCGCGAGGAGCTGGCGGGCGCCGGAGGCGTCGACGAGGTGGCGCGCGTTCTGTCCCGGAGCGCCAAGCGCACGCGCGAGTCGATGCGCCCCGGTGGCCTGCCCGGAACGACGTGACGTCCTCGGCGCCGAATCCGGCGGAAATGCGTCGTCACGCTCGACGAGGGCGCCTCGAGAACTCCATCGTGCGATCGCGGACGGGGGCGTAACGCAGGAGCAGCGTGTCGAGCGCGTAGTTCTGGTACAGCCGCCACGGCGCGGCCGACCCCTGGCGCGGCAGCCGGTCGACAGACCGCAGCACGTAGCCGGAGGAGAAGTCGATGAGCGGTCGCTCCTCGACGGACGGGTCGGTCCTGCGCGGTACGCAGGACGCGTAGCCGTGCGCGTCCATCGTCCGAAGCAGCCGGCAGACGTACTCCGAGGTCAGGTCGCACTTGAGCGTCCACGAGGCGTTCGTGTAGCCGATGGCGAGCGCCAGGTTGGGGACGTCGCTCAGCATCATGCCCTTGTACGCCATCGTCCTGGACGGCTCGACCGGCCGCCCGTCCACCTGCAGGTCGATGCCGCCCAGGAACTTGAGCTTCAGGCCGGTCGCCGTGACGACGAGGTCCGCGGCGAGCTCGCGACCGGACTGCAGCCGGATGCCGGCCTCGGTGAACGTCTCGATGCGATCGGTGACGACCGACGCTCGCCCGTCGCGGATGGCCTCGAAGAGGTCCCCGTCGGGCACGAGACAGAGGCGCTGGTCCCACGGCTTGTACGAGGGCGTGAAGTGCGGGTCGACGTCGACCGAGCCGCGCACGGCCTCGCGCACCCGGCCGACGATGAGCCGCTTGGCGCGCTCCGGGAAGCGCCGGCAGTACGCGTAGAACGCCATGCCGAAGAGGACGTTCTTCCAGCGCGTGGCGGCGTGCGCGGAGCCGGCGGGAAGGCGCGCGCGCATCCAATCGGCGATGCGATCCCGCTCGGGGAGCGAGACGACGTACGTCGGCGAGCGCTGGAGCATCGTGACGTGCGCGGCGCTCCTCGCCAGCGCGGGCACGAGCGTCACGGCGGTCGCGCCGCTGCCGACGACCACGACGCGCTTGCCGTCGTAATCGACGTCGGACGTCCACTTCTGCGGGTGCACGACGCGGCCGCGGAAGCGCTCGCGCCCCGGCAGGTCGGGCGTGTAGCCCTCTTCGTAGTCGTAGTACCCGGCGCACACGAAGAGGAAGCTGCACGTCAGCGTGACGGCCTCGCCCGACGCCGTGTCGCGCGCCTCCACGGTCCAGCGCGCGTCCGCGCTCGACCAGCGCGCGCGCTCGACGCGACACCGGAACCGGATCTTGCGGTCGATGCCGTACGCCTCGGCGGTCTCGCGCACGTAGGCGAGGATGGACGCGCCGTCGGCGATCGCCTTGGGGTTCGTCCACGGGCGGAAGGCGTAGCCGAGCGTGTGCATGTCCGAGTCCGAGCGGATCCCGGGGTAGCGGAACAGGTCCCAGGTCCCGCCCAGCCGCTCGCGCGACTCGAGGATCGCGTACGTCTTTTCCGGACAGCGCTCCTGTAGGTGATGGGCGGCGCCGATGCCGGAAAGGCCCGCCCCCACGATGAGCACGTCGACGTGGCTCGGATGCGTGTCCGTCATCGGGTCTTCCTCCGCTCCCATGCGGGCAGTGTGGCAAGTTTGTCGGCCCGTGACACCTCGTCCCCGCGAGGCGGACGTGCCCACGAGCCGTCGGGCGACGGCGGTGGTCGCGCCCGCCTCGCGGCTGCGGTCCGGCTCGGGCACGTGGGGTGCAACCGCGGCCTCGTACCCGAGGCCCGCACGCGCGCATGACCGCCGCCGCCGAAACGGAGCAGCAGAGCAAGGAACAGGAGGTGACCGCCGCCGCGGCCGCGCTGCGCGTCCCTCCGCTGGACCACGGCGCGATCGGCAACGGACGCGTGCTCGCGCTCGTGTCCCCGACGAGCGCCATCGAGTGGCTCTGCCTCCCGCGCTTCGACTCGCCCGCGGTGTTCGCGCGAATCCTGGACGCCCGCAAGGGCGGCACGTTCCGGTTTCTGTTCGGCGATCGGGAGATCCGCGGCCAGCTGCGGTACCTGCCGAACACGAACGTGCTGTCGACGTGCTTCGAGGTCGACGGCGCCGCCTGGGAGGTCATCGACTACGCGCCGCGCATCCCCGACGGCCTGGGCGTCAAGGTACCGCTCGAGATCGTGCGCATCGTGCGCCCGCTGGCGGGCCACCCCAAGCTGCGCGTCGACTTCGACCCGCGGCCCGATTTCGGGCGCGCGCACGTCGAGCTGCGCGAGACGACCGCCGGCATCGAGGTCGTCGGCTCGTCCACGCCGCTGCACCTCGCGACGAACATGCCCTGCCCCTACGTGCTCTCGCGGCGCGAGTTCGTTCTGACGAAACCGCTCTATTTCGTGCTGACCTACGGGCGCCGCGAGTGGCCCCCGACGCTCGCGACCGCGTTCCACGAGCTCGAGCTCACCGTGGCCGGCTGGCGCGCGTGGGCGAAGACCTGCGCGCTGCCCAACTTCGCCGCGCCCCAGGTGCTGCGCTCGGCGCTGTGCCTCAAGCTGCACGCGTACCACGACACGGGCGCGATCATCGCCGCCACGACCACGAGCATCCCGGAGGCGATGGGTACGCCGCGCGCCTGGGACTATCGCTACTGCTGGCTGCGCGACGCCGCGTTCGTGGTCGAGGCGCTCCGGCGCCTCGGGCACCTCAACGAGGGCGAGCAGTTCCTCAACTTCCTGCGCGACGTCGCCGAGAGCGGGCCGCTGCAGCCGCTCTACGGGATCGACGGCGAGCGTTACCTGCACGAAGAGGTGCTCACGCACCTCGAGGGCTTCGGCGGCAACGGCTGGGTGCGCGTGGGCAACGCGGCCAGCGAGCAGCGGCAGAACGATCTGATGGGGGAGCTCATCCTCTGCCTCGAGACGCTGCTCACCGACCCGCGCATCGTCGACGAGGACTCCGGGCGCTTCATCCCGCTCATCGAGCGGCTCGTCGAGGAGTCGATCGAGGCCGCGCCGACGCCGGACACGAGCATCTGGGAGTTCCGCAGCCTGCGGAAGGTCTACACCTTCTCGCGCGCGATGTGCTGGGTGGCCATCGATCGAGGCGCCAACCTGGCGCGGCGCATGGGCCGGACCGACCTGGCCGATCGCTGGGCCCCCATCGCGGCGCGCGAGCGCGAGGAGGTGGTGCGGCGCGGCTACTCGGAGCGCCTCGGGTACTTCACCCAGGCGCTCGACGGCCAGTACCCGGACGCGTCGCTTCTGCTTCTGCCGACCATCGGGATCGTCGACGCGCGCGACCCGCGCTTCGTGTCCACCGTGGAAGCGTACGAGCGGCACCTGGTCGCGCGCGGGCTGATGCGCCGCTACGACGCGCCCGACGACTTCGGCTCGACGCACAGCGCGTTCACCATCTGCTCGTTCTGGTGGGCCGAGGCGCTGGCGCTCATGGGCCGGCTGGAGCGCGCCGCGGAGGTGTTCGAGCGCATCACGCGGCACGCCAACCCCGTGGGCCTGTTCAGCGAGGACATCGATCCGGACACCGGCGCGCTGCTCGGCAACTTCCCGCAGGCGTACACGCACGTGGGGCTGATCCACGCCGCGATGACGATCGGCGAGCTGCTCGAGGCGCGCGACGGCCGGGTGAGGGCGTGGACCTGACGCCATGGCGCGCCTGATCCTCGTCTCCAACCGCCTGCCGGTCACCGTGAAGGTGGACCACGGCGAGGTGGCCGTCACGCGCAGCGCCGGCGGGCTGGCGACCGGGCTGCGCGGGCCGCACGAGCGCGGCGGCGGCGAGTGGATCGGCTGGCCCGGCGACGTGTCGCGCATGACCGACGAGCAGCGTCGCTCGCTCGACGCGCACCTCGGGCGGCTGCGCCTGGTGCCGGTGTACCTGACGGCGCAGGAGGTGAGCCGCTACTACGACGGCTTCTCCAACGCGGTGCTCTGGCCGCTGTTTCACTACCTTCTCGACCGCATCCCGCCGACCTCGCAGGAGTGGGACGTCTACCGCGCCGTCAACGAGAGGTTCGCCGATGCCGCCGCCCGGGCCTGGCGGCCGGGAGACCTCGTGTGGGTGCACGATTACCAGCTGGTCCTCGTGCCGCAGATGCTCCGGGCGCGCATCCCCGACGCGCGCGTCGGCTTCTTCCTGCACATCCCCTTCCCCGCCTCGGAGGTCGTGCGGATCCTGCCGTGGCGCGAGCAGGTCGTCGAGGGGATGCTCGGCGCCGACCTCGTGGGCTTCCACACGTACACGTATCGGAGCCACTTCTCGTCGGCGGTGCTGCGCATCCTCGGTATCCCCACGAAGGGCGACTGCATCTACGTCGACGGCCGCGAGATCCGCCTCGGCGTGTTCCCCATCGGCGTCGACGCCGAGACCTTCGGGCGTCTCGCCGAGGATCCCGACGTGCAGGCCGACGCCCGGGCGCTGCGCGCCGAGGCGCGCGACCAGAAGATCCTGCTCGGCATCGATCGGCTCGACTACACCAAGGGCATCCCGCGCCGGCTGCTCGCCTTCGAGCGCCTGCTCGAGCGCGAGCCGCGCTGGCGCGGAAAGGTGCGCATGGTGCAGATCGCCGTGCCGTCGCGCGACAAGGTGCCGAGCTACCAGGAGTTCCGCCGGCAGGTCGACGAGCTGGTGGGGCGAATCAACGGCCAGTTCTCGACCGTCGGGTGGATCCCCATCCACTACGTGCACCGGTCGCTGAGCGAGCGCCAGGTCGTCGCGCTCTACCGCGCCGCCGACGTGATGCTCGTCACGCCGGTGCGCGACGGCATGAACCTCGTCGCCAAGGAGTTCGTGACGTGCCGCTCCGACGAGGACGGGGTGCTCGTGCTGAGCGAGTTCGCCGGCGCGGCGGCGGAGATGGGCGAGGCGCTGCAGGTCAACCCGTACGACATCGAGTCGATGGCGCAGGCGTTCGACGACGCGCTGACGATGCCCGAGGAGGAGCGCCGCCTGCGCATGGGCGCGCTGCGGCAGCGCATCGCCGCGCGCGACGTGCACCACTGGGCGAACACCTTCATCGAGGCGCTCGGCGGAGTCGGCGCCGACGAGCAGCGCAAGCAGACCGTCCTCAGCTCGCGCGAGGACCTCGAGGCGCTGACGGCGCGGCTGCGCAGCGCCGAGCGGTTGCTCCTGCTGCTCGACTACGACGGCACGCTGGTGCCCTTCGCGCGCGCGCCGGACCTCGCGGCGCCCGACCGCGAGCTGCGCGAGCTGCTCGCGGCGCTCGCGAGCAAGCCCGGCGTGCGCGTGGACGTGGTCAGCGGCCGTCGGCGCGAGACGCTCGAGCGATGGCTGGGCGACCTGCCCGTCGGCCTGCACGCCGAGCACGGGTACTGGTCGCGCATGACGCGCGCCGACAGGTGGGCCGCCGCCGTCGACGTGGGCATGGCGTGGCTGCCCGGCGTCCGGCGCATCCTCGAGCAGGCGACGGCCGCCACGCCGGGCGCCCTCATCGAGGCCAAGACCGCGAGCCTGGCCTGGCACTGGCGCATGGCCGAGCCGGAGCTCGGCGACGCGCGAGCCGAGGAGCTGTGGCGCCGCCTCGAGCAGCGGATCCACGGCGAGCCGGTGGAGCTGTTGCGGGGCGAGAAGGTCATCGAGGTGCGGCCGCGCGGCGTCCACAAGGGGCGCGTGGTCGAGCGCGTGCTCGGCACCCTCGACGGCCCGCCGCCCACGATCGCGGCGATGGGCGACGACGGCACCGACGAAGACCTGTTCCGCGCGCTGCCGCCCGGCGCCATCGCGATCAGCGTCGGCTTCCGCCCGAGCGCCGCGCGCTACCGCGTCGCGCGGCCGCGCGCCGCGCGCGCGCTGCTGGCGAGCATCGTCGGCGCGAGCACCGAGCCGCTTTTCCGCTAGTCTCGCGCACGTGCGCGAAGAGGTCCCCAGCCGTACCGCCGCGTGGGTCGCGCTGATGCGCAGCCTCTCGGCCTTCCTGCCCGAGCGCCTGCGCCTGGCCGACGACCCCTACGGCGCGCGCTTCGCCGGCAGGTTGAGCCGCCTGCGCGACGATCCACGCACGATGGCGCGCGCCCGCGCCACCTCGCGGATGTGGCTGCGCGGCCGGCTGCGGGCCACCGTCGTGCTGATGCAGCTTCGCACGCGCGTGCTCGACGACGACGTGCGCGCGTTCGTCCGGGCCGGGGGCCGGCAGCTGGTGCTGCTCGGCGCAGGGTTCGACTGCCGCGCCTGGCGCCTGGCGGACGCGCTCGACGGCGCGACCGTCTTCGAGGTCGACCACCCGGCGACGCAAGGCAAGAAGCTCGCGGTCATGGGCTCCGAGCCGACGCGCGCGCGCGTCGTGTTCGTCCCCTGGGACTTCGAGAGCGAGCCGCTCGACCGGCTCGCGGCGCGCCTCGGGCTCGACGGCCACGACCGCAACGCGCCGACCATGACGATCTCCGAAGGGGTGCTGCCGTACCTCACCGACGACGCGACCGACGCGACCTTCGCGTGCGTGAGCCGCTACTCGTCGCCCGGGTCGCCGTTCTCCTTCACGTACTTCGATCGCGACCTGCTCGCCGACGGCTCGCGGGCGGCGGCGCGCGAACGCGCGGCGGTGCGCCTCATCGGCGAGCCGTTCCGCAGCGGCTTCGAGGTGCGGCAGCTGTCCCGGTGGCTGGCGGCGCGCGGCTTCGGCCTCGAACGCGACGAGTCCTCCCCCGAGCTCGCGGCGCGCCTGCTCCCGTCCATCCCCGCCATCGCGCGCATGATGTCCGACCCGCACCGGGCACGGCGCCACTTCGCGAGTGCTAGACTGCTCTGATGTGAGCACGGGACGCGCGCTCGCCGCCCTCGTCCTCGTCGCCCTGTCGGGCGCGTGCGCGGCGGTCACCAGCACCGGCTTCCCCGACGCCGATGACGCCAGCGCGGCCCCGGACGCCACGCGCGGCGACGCGGGGACGGCCGGCCCGTCGCCCGACGCCCTCGTCGCGGGCGACGACGGCGGCGACGCCACCGCCGACGCGAGCCTCGGCAGCAAGTCGTGCGCGGGCCTGCCCGACGGCACCCCGTGCGGTCCGGCGCCCGACGCCTGCCACGACCCCCCCGTCTGCTCGGGCGGCGTGTGCGCACCGGCACAACCGAAGGCCGACGGCTTCGTGTGCGCACCGGCGCCCGACGTCTGCCACGCCGACGGCACGTGCAAGAGCGGCGTGTGCGGGGCCGTTACCGCGCGCAGCGACGGTTACCAGTGGACGGCCGGCGACGACACCGCGCGCTGCTGCGGCGGCCAGGCCGTGCACACGACGACCAACGGCAACTGCGGCGCGTGCGGCATCCAGTGCAACGCGAGCAACGGCGAGTCGTGCCAGGCGCTCGGCGGCCACTATTTCTGCCGGGGCTGCGTCGCGAGCTCCGCCTGCTGGTCGCACTGCTGCTCGCAGTCGTTCTCGCCGTACTCGTGCGCCGCCAGCGACTGCGCCGGCAACTGTTCGTCGACGTACTGCCCGCCGGGCACCCACTGCGTGAGCGGCGGCACGACGAGCAGCGACTACTGCTCGTACTGAGCGCCGGGTGGGTGGCCGAGCGGAAGTCCGGCCCCCGGCTCGCCCTGCCGCAACAGGGGAGCCGAGGGCCGGCGCGCGTCTACTGCGATCGACTCAGGTCAAGCGAAGCGTGCGCTGCTCGAGCGACGGCGGCGGGCCGCCTACTTCACGAGCAGCGAGACCGGGGCGCTCCAGTCGCTCTCGCCGGTCTTCACGACCGACTTGAACCGGAACTCCACGGCCGATCCGGGCGTGAGGCCCGTGACGGTCGTCCTGGCCTGGAGCGTCGAAGGAACCGTCACCCAGGTCTTGCCGCCGTCGGCGCTGTACTGCCACTCGTACGATGCCCGCCGCCCTGCCGCCGCCGTCACGAGCTCCGCCGTGCCGGAGTTCGTCCCCGGCCTGGCGGCGAAGACGCGCGGCTTGCGGACCGCCGTCTTCCTCACCGCGACGCCTGCGCCCTCGATGATCGAGGCCGCGTTCTCCGCGTTGGCGTCGGCTTGCACCTGAATGTAGGCCTTCAGGTGCTGGAGCAGGGCGACGAGCGCGGCGCGCCGTTCGTTGCGCGTCGTGACGGCGCCCCTGGTGCGCGCCAGAGCCGCCGTCTCGGCGTTCTGGAGCGAGTGGATCGCCGCCGTCACGTCCGTCAGTGCGGGCACCGGGGACGGGAAGGCGGCGTTGCCGGTCATGCACGTCACGATGCGGGTCGCATACGCGACGAGGGCCGGCACGGGCTTGGGAAGAGCGAGGGCGACGAGAGGCTTCTGTGTGATCTTGGTCTTGGTCATGAGAGCTCTCCTCGATTGAAGGTCGACTGCACTGCAACTTCGATTCGGTTCACGTTTCGGTTCATTCGTCCCTCCGTTCGGTCGGTCGGTTCGTCGGTTACTTCACCTCCTCTCGCTGGTGGTTCCGTCGGTCGGGCTGGTTTCTCGGGCATCGCGTCGATGACATCGAGCCGGTCGTCACGTTCCTTCGTCATCGCGTCGATGACGTTCGTCCCGTCGTCACCGATGTCGATCCCGGCGTCTCTTTCGTTCGTCCCTTCCGCTGGTTCGTCGATCCCGTCGGCTCCTCCAGACGTCGGAGCGTCGGGGATCTCGATCCCTTCCGCTTCGTCGTCCGTCCGACATGCCGTGATTCTCGGGCGAGCGTCCCGGACGTCTGGAATCGACGCGCTGACGTCGAGTCGGTCGACGAGGATCTCGTTCATCGACGACGGGATCTCCGGAAGCGACGCCGGTTCCTCCGTCACGGCGTCATAGCCGGATGTCCGAGCGTCGATGTTCGACGTTCGTGACGCTCCGCCGGAGATCACGGCGGGTCGGATGAAGATCACGGCGTGTCTTCCGGAGATCACGGCCGCCGTGACGGAGATCCCCGGCGGCGGGACGGAGGTCGGCGTCGGTCTTGCGCGCCGCCCGTCGAGGACGACGTTCGTCCCGCCACCTCTACGCAGCCTTGGGCAGCGTCCGCTCGACCGCCGGTTCGACCGCCCTCTCCTCGTCGCGCGTCCGCGCCACGGCGAGCGTCTCCTCCCGGAGGGACGCCCGCGTGTCGAGGATCTCGATGCCGAGGATCCGGCCGTGCGCGTCGAGATCGAAGACGACCCGACCGTCGAGCCCCCACCGACAGTGCGTCGTCCTGCGCTCCGACTCGCGCCCGACGAGGTGGATGTACGCGACGCGCGTCGCGGGCTCGTACGTCATGGGAATCGTGCGCGTGTTGGCCATGATGGGTCTCCCTCGTCGCGCCCCGGTGGGACGCGAGCATCGAGTGTCGCGGGGGCGACCCGCGGCGAGTCGGGAGGACGGGCTTGCCGGGCGGGCCCCATGCTCGCCCTCGCCCGTCTCTCACCCATTACTTGTTACATGTCGCAAATGTCGCAGTTCTGAAGCGCCATCCAGACAGCTTTTTCCCGCGCCTTACGAATGAACAAACCGATGACTTTCCATGGTAAAGCGCATGTAGGATAAAAACGTCGCCATCGAGCACGGATCCGGTCGATTGCATTATGCAATGTAACAGAGCGCGTTCCCGAGCCGCCCCGAACGCGGCACCGCATCCCTCGTCCGCCATCGACCGTCGCGCCGTGCGAAGCCGCGCCCCGCGCTCGCCCGCGACGAGCCGTTCCTGATGGTCCTGCGCTTCTGACGGGTGACCCTCGCTCGCCGCGGCGCGCGCGCCCCCCGCGCCGCGACGGTCGCGCCCCCGGGGCATCGGAGGGGAGACAGCCATGGCCTCGAACATCCTCGTCGTCGGTGCGTCGCAGGGGACCGGTGCGCTCGCCGTGAGGGCCGCGCTCGAGCGCGGACATCGCGTCACCGCGTTCTCGCGCAGCCCGCAGAAGCTCGCGATCGACCACCCGCACCTGCGCCGCGTGAGCGGCGACTTCCACGGCGCCGAGTCGGTCGACGCCGCCGTCCCCGGCCACGACGCGGTCATCGTCAGTGCAGCTCGGCGGGTAGAGGCGCCGGGCTGCGAGCAGGCGGGGGTGCTGTGCCGCTCCGTGCCGACCGCGACGCCCGGTGTCGGTCACGGGTGCGCCCAGCGACGCGATTCCGCGCCGTTGCAGGGTGGCGCGGGCCGTGCTGGAGCGAGTGGCCGACCGGAGGCTCGTCATGCGGATGCGCGCAGTGCTTGGTGCGGTGGGGGTGGGGGTGCTGGCGCTGGGGGCGGCGGCGCGCGACGCGCGCGCGTGCGGAGGTTGCTTCCACGAGCCGAGCCAGAACGGCGACGTCATCACCGACCACCGGATGATCTTCCGCGTCACGCCGCAGGCGACCACGCTCTACGACGAGATCGAGTACCAGGGCGCCCCGCAGTCGTTCGCGTGGGTGCTGCCGATCCACGGACCGGTCACCGTGGGCCTGAGCTCGGACATCGTCTTCGCGGCGCTCGACTCGGCGACGCAGACGACGATCGTGGCGCCGAACCTGCCGCCTTGCCAGACGTGCGCCTGCGGCGGCGGCGGCAGCAGCGGCGGCGGCCTGGCCGGCGCGGCCGCCGCGGACGCGGGCACGGGCGTCAACGTCATCAGCCAGAGCGTCGTCGGCCCGTACGACACCGTGCAGCTGTCGTCGACCAACCCCGGCGCGCTCGAGCAGTGGCTGCAGGCCAACGGCTACGTCATCCCGCAGGACGTGCAGCCGATCGTCTCGGCGTACGTCAACGAGGGGTTCGACTTCCTCGCGATGCGCCTCGCCCCGGGGCAGAACGTGCAGGCGATGCGCCCGGTGCGCGTCACCTCGTCGGGGGCCGGGCTGTCGTTGCCGCTGCGCATGGTGTCCGCGGGCACCGGCGCGACGGTCGGCATCACGCTCTGGGTCGTCGCCGACGGCCGCTACGAGCCGCAGAACTTCCAGACCTTCGAGATCGCTCCGTCGGAGCTGACGTGGGACTTCTCGACGCAGGAGAGCGACTACACGACGATTCGCGCCCAGAAGGAGGCCGCGCTGAACGACGCGGCCTGGCAGATCGAGAGCTCGCTCGCGCTGTCGCCGTACCAGATCGAGAGCGCCGTGCTCGCCGACCCGGCCTCCGCCGACTACGAGGCCGTCCCCGCCTCGGACGCGGGCGCCGACGGCGGCGGAGGCAGCGCCGGCGAGTCGGCCGATCAGGTGCGCCAGGACGATCTCGCGACGCTCTTCCCCGGCGGCAACCAGGCCAGCGTGCGCGTGACGCGCATCCGCGCGGATCTGTCGCACGCCGCGCTCGCCAACGACCTCGTGCTGCAGGCCTCGGCCGACCAGAGCGAGCTTTCGAACGTCTACCAGGTGCAGAAGTCCGTGAACGCGCCGAGCTGCCCCGCGGTGCCCAACCCGTGCCCGCCGTGCGACGGGAGCAGCTCGGGCAGCAGCGGCGGCGGCGGCATGACGGTCACCACGGTGGGGCCGGGCCATCAGTCCTTCAGCTGCGACGCGGCCGGCACCGACACGCGCGTCCCCTGGTTCGAGCTCGGGATGGCAGCCTTCTTCGGCGCCGCCGTCCTGCGCTCGCGCGCGCGCGCGCGCAAGAAGAGCTGATCAGCGCAGCTCGAGCTCGAGGCCCGGCACGCCCGCGTCGCCCCGCGCCAGATAGGCGTAACGCGCCAGGTTGCCCATGACGCGCGCCACGTAGTCGCGCGTCTCCTTGTAGGGGATGCGCTCGACGAACGTGTCGAGCTGCATCCCGGGTGCGCGCCCCTCCCAGCGCTCGATCGAGTCGGCGCCGCCGTTGTACGCGGCCACGGCGAGCGGCACGTCCCCGTGGAACCGGTCGAGCAGGTCGCGCAGCACGCGCGCGCCGACGCGGATCGCGTAGGAGGGGCTCGTCAGGCGCGCGTCGTCGTGGGGCAGCCCGAGCTCCTCGGCGACCGGGCGCGCCGTGTCGGGCATGAGCTGCATGAGGCCCACCGCGCGGGCGGGCGAGACGGCGTCCGGGTCGAATGCGCTCTCCTGGCGCATGACGGCCCAGAGCAGCCCGACCGGCAGCTTCTCGGCGCGCTCGGCGTCGCGCACGTCGTCGGCGTAGGGCCTCGGGAAGGCGCACTCCCACGCCCAGCTGCGACCGCTCGCTCGACGCGACGCTCGCGCCGCGAGCGCCGGTGCGACGGCCGCAGGCGTCTGGTAGGCTCGAACGAGCATGGCTGGCGCGTCGGCGCACCCGTCCGAGCCGCCGTCCCCGCCGCTCCCGGGGGGAGCAAGCGGCGTCCGTGGGGCGACGCGCCTGACCGAACGCTACGAGATCTGCGAGAAGCTGGCGTCCGGGGGCATGGCCACCGTCCACCTCGGGCGGCTCGTCGGACCGGTGGCGTTCGCGCGCACCGTCGCCATCAAGCGTCTGCACCCCCAGTTCGCGAGCGACCCCGACTTCCGCCTGATGTTGACCGACGAAGCCCGCCTCGCGGCGCGCATCCACCACCCCAACGTGGTGCAAGTGCTCGACGTCGTGGCGACGGACGGCGAGCTGTTCCTGGTGATGCAGTACGTCGACGGGATCTCGCTGCGCCGGCTGATGATCAAGTCTGCCGGGCACCGGGTCTCCGAGCCGATCCTCGCCTCGGTGATGTGCCAGCTGCTCCACGGCCTGCACGCCGCGCACGAGGCGACCGACGAGCACGGAGCTCCCCTCGGCATCGTGCATCGCGACGTGAGCCCGGACAACGTGCTCGTCGGCGCCGACGGGCTCGCCCGGGTGCTCGACTTCGGCATCGCCAAGGCGACCAGCCGGTTGGCGAGCACCCGCGACGGCCAGATCAAGGGCAAGCTGGCGTACATGGCGCCCGAGCAGCTCGCCGGCCGCGCGACGCGACAGAGCGACATCTTCGCCGCGTCGATCATTTTCTGGGAGGGACTGGTCGGCCAGCGGCTGTTCCAGGCCGACGACGACGCGGAGACGATCGGCCGAGTCCTCGCGTGCGTCGTCGAGCCGCCGGCTTCGCTGATCGCGGGAGTCGACCCGCGCCTGAGCGCGATCGCGATGCGTGGCCTGGCCCGCAACCCCGGGGAGCGCTGGGCGACCGCGCGCGAGATGGCCCTGGCCATCGAGCGCGACGCGCCCCTGGCCACCGCGTCGCAGATCGGCGCGTGGGTGGAAAGCGTCGGCGGAGCGTCGCTCGTCGAACAGCGCGCGCGCGTCCAGCGGATCGAGGCCTCTGCGGCCCCTTCGTCGCCGGCCGGCGGCGCCGACGCGCGCGTGCCCACCGCGACGGTGGCGGAGCCGTTCGAAGCCACGGCCGCGACGCTGCCGGCGGGCGTGCGGGAGCGACGGCGCCGCCGCGACCTGCGCGTCGCCTTCGGGTTGAGTGGCATGGTGGCGAGCACGGCGTTGATCGCGTGGCTCGCACGGCCCCGCATCCACGCCGTCGCGCCCCCCGCCGCGGCGTCGCTCGCCCCCTCGACGGGCGAGCCCGCCGCCGCGCCGACCCTCCCGAGCACGACGACCGCCGCGTCCGCGGATGCACCGGCCACCTCCGTCTCCGCCCGCGCCGACGGCCCCGCGGTGCCGTCTTCGAAGCACGTCGCCGGCGCGAAGCCCGCTCGGCCTGCGCACGCGTCCGTTCATCGGGCCCCCCAGGCGTGCAATCCGCCGTACCGCATCGGACCGATGGGCGAGAAGGTGTGGCTGAAGGAGTGCTTGTGAAGGCGCCCGCGTGGTGGCTGGCTCTGCTCGTCGCTGCGCCGTGTCTGACCTCCGGCGGCGCCGCGACCGCGGACACGACCGACGAGTGCATCGCCGAATCCGAAGCGGGGCAGCGACTGCTGCTGGCTCACCGCGTCGTCGAGGCGCGCTCGCACCTGGTCGCGTGCGGGCGAGCGCAATGCCCCTCCGTGGTCCTTCGCGACTGCGCCGAACGCCTTCGACAGGCCGAGGCGAGCGTGGCGTCCGTGCTCCTCGTGGCCAGGCGCCCGGACGGGACCGACGCGACGGACGTCCGCGTGTTCATCGATCAGTCGCCGACGCCGTACGTCCCCACCGGCGAGGCGATCGACATCGACCCCGGCCCGCACACCTTCCGCTTCGTCGTGCCCGGCGCCGCACCGGTGGTGCGGCAAGCGACGGTCGAAGAGGGCGTGCGCCTGCAGAGGGTGATCGCGGAGCTCGGCCCGCCGGGCAGCGCTCGCCGGGAGCCGCAGGCCGCACCGGCACCGGCACCGGCGCCCCTCCGGAGCGTCGCGCTGACGCTGGGCGCGATCGGGGTGCTCGGCCTCGGAACCGGAGCGGTGCTCGGTCTGATGGCGATGGCCAGCGGATCCGACGAGAAGCGCGCGTGCCCGGCCGCTGGCTGCAGTGGGTACGCGACGGCGATGAGCGACTACACCGCGGCGACCCGGAGCGCGACCGCGTCCACCGTCGCGTTCGCGGTGGGCGGGGCGTTGCTGAGCGCAGGCGTGGTGCTGTGGCTCACCGCTCCGCCGAGCAAGACGTCGACCTCCGCCGCGCTGCAGCTCTCGACCACCGCCGGGCCCACGCTCGGCGGCGTCGCGCTGAGGGGAGCGTTCTAGGCCATGCGCCGAGCTGCGCGCCACCTCGCCGTCGTCGCGAGCCTCGGCGCGGCGTGCGTCGCCTGCAGCACGCTCCTGGACCTCACCCCGCCGCCCGGGGCGGGAGACGCGGGAGCCGACGCAGCAGCAGCAGCAGACGGCGGCGCACCCGGTGACGGCGGCGCGCCCGGCGACGCCGGCTCGCCGGGAGCGCCGGACGCCGACTTCACGTTCTCGGACGACTTCGAGCTCGGCGATCTGCGCCGCTGGACGTCGACGTCGGTGTCGGCTGGAGACACCCTGGCGGTCGTGGACGCCGGCGCGTACTCCGGGTGCTGCGCCCTGCAGGCCACGACGATCGCCGGAGGCAGCTCGGGCGCGGGCGCGATCGAGACGTGGCCCACCCTGGGAGCCCCGCCCGTCACCTCGGGGACCATCGCCGTGCGCGAGCGCCTCAAGGTGCTCGCCCTCTCCGACGACACGCGGGAGTTCGCCATCACCCCGGCCGGCACCGGGTCCGACATCGGCACGGGCGGGATCGGAGCCGGAAGCAGCGGCGGCTTCGCCTGGAGCGTGCTGGTCACGGACCCGGCCAACCCGTCGGGCGACGTGGGCAACTCGGCGGCCACCGTCCCGGGCGCCGACGGGCAGTGGCACTGCGCGGAGCTCGTCATGAACGTCTCGCGCAGCGCGGGCGCGCTCTCGGTCTTCCTCGACGGCCAGTCCGTCGCCATGGCGACGCTGCAGACCGACACGACCGAGCCCGCAGGCTGGACCAGCGCGCAGGTCGGCCTGGCGTATTCGTCCGGCACGAGCGCGGCCAACGTCCTGCTCGACGACGTGGTCATCGCCCTCTACAACGACATGCGGCCGCGCATCCACATCGGCTGCGGGCCGTGACCGATCGCGGGTGACCATGACGGGCGCCGAACCGCAATCGACGGACATCATCCCCAAGCTCGCCGGCCTGCGGTTCGCCGACGTCGTGGTGCGCGTCGTCGGTGGCCCCGACGCCGGGCGCGAGCTGCGCGTCGAGCCCGGCCCGACGCGCATCGGGACCGCGCCGAGCTGCGGCCTGCGGCTGTCCGACGCGACGGTGTCGCGCGTGCACTGCGAGCTCCGGGTCGAGCCCGGCGGCGTGACGATCGTCGACTGCGGCAGCAGCAACGGCACCTTCGTGAACGGCGTCGAGATCGTCGAGGCGCGCCTGCGCGCGAGCGCGCGCGTCGAGGTCGGCCAGACCGTCCTCGACGTGGACATCCGCGAGACCGGCGTCGAGATGCCGCTCGCGCCGCGGGATCACTTCGGCGGAATGCTCGGCTCGAGCGCGGCGATGCGCCGCGTCTTCCACCTGATGGCGACGGTGGCCCCCACCAACGCCACCGTCCTGTTCCGCGGCGAGACCGGCACCGGCAAGGAGGTGGCCGCGCGAGCCGTCCACGACACGTCGAGGCGGGCGCAGGGACCGTTCGTCGCCGTCGACTGCGGCGCGATCGCCGAGACGCTCATCGAGTCGGAGCTGTTCGGGCACGTGCGCGGGGCGTTCACCGGGGCGACGTCGAACCGTCGAGGGCTGTTCGAGGCCGCCGACGGAGGCACCCTCTTCCTCGACGAGATCGGCGAGCTGCCGCTGTCGCTCCAGCCGAAGCTGCTGCGCGCCCTCGAGCAGCGCGAGGTCCGCCCGGTCGGCAGCAACGCCGTGCGCCCCGTCGACGTGCGGGTCGTCGCCGCCACCCACCGCCCGCTCGCCCACGCGGTGAACGAAGGGCGCTTCCGCGAGGACCTGTACTATCGACTGGCTGTCGTGGAGATCGTGCTGCCGCCGCTGCGCGATCGCGAAGAGGACATCGCGCTGCTGGCCCACCATTTCTACCGCGGCGTGACGGGCACGGACGCGAGCGTACCGCCCGAGGTGCTCGCTTCGCTGCAGAGCCGCAGCTGGCCGGGCAACGTGCGCGAGCTCCGCAACTTCGTCGAGCGCAGCGCGCTGCTCGGCTGGGGGCGCTCCGAGCCAGCGGCCGTCCACGGCGACAAGGCCGGGGCGACGTCGCTCGAGAGCTTCGCCTCGGCCGATCTCCCGCTCAAGGACGCCCGGGATCGATGCATCGCCCGGTTCGAGGCGCTGTACGTGACCGCCCTCCTGCGCAAGACGGGGGGGAACGTCACGCGCGCCGCCGAGCTGGCCGCGGTGAGCCGCCGCTACCTGCACCGGCTCATCGTCGACCGCGACGTGCGCGGCGCGAGCGACGAGGCGGAGGTCGACGACGACGACGGCGCCCAGCGGCATCGCTGAGCGCCGCACGCGCTTCCCGCGGCCGTCAATCGTGGAAGAAGAAGCCGAGCGAGGTGGCGTACCACTGCGGGTGGGTGCCCACGATGGAGGTATCGAGCAGCGGCGGCGCGGGGAACGCGTCGGCGCGGGCGCCCCCGATCATGCCCTTGGCCGTGTCCGCGCTGGTCTGCGACCCGGGCGATCCGTCGGACGCCAGGATGGCGAGGTACGGCATGATCGACGGGAACGACGCGTTCATGTCGTCGGCCAGCGCCTGCGTCGAGGCTTGCTGCGCGTACGTCTCGAACTGGATCGCGCCCGACCCGTTCGTGTTGTAGATGATGCCCCCGAATCGCTGGAAGATGTCCCAGACGAGACTGCCGCCGCGCGTGAGCCCCGCCGGCTTCGGGACGTCGTAGGGAATGCCGATGAGAGATCCCTCGGGGATGGGTCCGGTGTCTCCGGGATCGGCGATCACCGCCGGCCAGGCGAGGCTCGCGCTGACCTGGCTCGGATCCGCGGAGACCGCGATCGTGTGCGGCGGCACGTAGCTCGGATCGGCCACCGCCTGCGCGAGCTCGTCGTCGGGCAGGTTGCCGATGGCGTTGTCGGAGGCCTGGTAGGCCGACATGCCCGTGACGGCGTCTTCCATCACCGGCCCGGTCGTGTCGAAGACGAGGAGCCCGACGCTGCACGTGATGGTGGAGCCGCCCGGCTGAACGGCGTTGCCCGCCGCGCCGTCGATGAGCGCCCCGTTGCAGCTCCAGCCCAGGAAGGGGCGCGTGCTGTCGGAGCCGCCGAGGCTGTCGTCGGAGATGTGGCCGGAGTTCTCCGCCGTCGTGCCGGCGGGCACCTTGATCGTGAACGACTGCTGCCCGTCGGTCACCACGCAGTCCGGATCGTTCGGCCCCCCGACGACCCAGTCGACGCAGTAGTTGCCCACGCTGCGCACCGAGGGCGTGCCCTGCTGGAGCGCCGCGATCATCGGCCCGCTCGTGATCCAGCTCGCGGTGGTCTGCAGCGGAAGCGACCAGTACTGGCCGTCGGCTCCCGGGTAGCGCGACGGATCGCGCGTCCCCGTGGGCCCGCCCGAGTCGGAGCCCGCGTCGACGCCGCCTCCGGCGTCGCCACCTCCGCTGCCTCCGCCTCCGCCTCCGCCGTCGCCGCCGCAGCCGCCGTTCGAGCCGCAGAGGGTGGCGCCGGCCGTGGGATCGGTTCCGGACGGCCCGACCCATGTGCTCCCATTCCACGAATACCACTGCCCCGAGCCCGCATCCTGACCCCAGATCGTCTGCGTCGAGTCCACGTAGGTGAGCGCCGCGGTGCCCCCGCCGCCGGCGACGGGAGCGCCGTTCTCCTCGACGTCGCCCGATGCCGAGAGCGTCCAGACGTTGCCCGACGCGTCCGTGATCGAGCCGGAGCTCGAGGGCGTCAGCAGCGTCTGACAGGATTGGACGGCGCTCGACTGCTCCGTCGAGCGCGGGGACGCATTCGCCAGCGAGCAGGCGGCGACGAGGGCGCCGAACGCGGTGACGAGCGTCAGTCCGTTCACCGACGCGGGCTGGCGCGATCCATGGGTGGAGGTCTGTGGTTTCATGGGCGCGCGACTTCGCAAGCCGCACACCATCGCCGTGCTTCGCGATCGAGCCTCTGATTCCGCGGCGTTGCGGGATGACGCGCAGGGACGAACGCGGGAACGCGCAGGGCACACGGGAACTCGCAGGTCCCACCGCGATCGCAGCAGCGCCACGATGCCTTCGTCGGCGAGCCGTTCGAAGATCGCGACGCCATCGGCCGCGTCCACGTTGGCGCAGGCGAGGATCTGCCCGACGGTGCGTGTCTCGTCCACGAGCGCCACGAGCGCACACGCGGCGGTGTCGAGCCGAACCATTCGACGTCCTCGCGCGCCACGGCCAGCACGGGGACCCGATCGAGCGAGTCGTCCCTCGCGCGCGCGCGGCGCTCGCCTCCACGGTGCCGCTGTCGGCGACGGCCGCGAGCTCCTTGCAGCTCTCGCGCAGGCGCTCGTACTCGGCCGGCGGCGGCGGCGTCGGGGGCGCGCTCGGGCGAGAGCCCTGGATGCGCCCATCGGACTCGCGCGCGTATTGCTCGGTGTCGAACCGCGGACGCTGCGTGGGTCGCTCCGGGTCCGCGTCGTCCGTCTTCATCGCGTGCCGTCGACCGGCAAACGCCAGAACCCCGGCGGCTCCGCCCTCGGCTCGATCCCCACGAGCATCCCCATTGCGCGCGGCTCCCTACCGGTCGGAGAAGCACGTCGGATGCCGCGCTCTGCGAGCGCAAGTGCGCGACGTCGTTGGGCCGGGGTCGGGTGCCCGGCTGACCGCGTGGTACTCGCACTGACCATGGAGAATGGCCGGGGCGGAGCGCCGCCCTCCCCGTGTTCTCCCGACGCCCGCGTGCCTCCGGCCGCGATGCCCCGACGATCACGCCCGCGAGTGGCTCAGGACAGCGGCTCGAACCGCGCCTGGAAGAAGCGCAGGTACCTGGGCTCGTACGTCATCCGCAGCCCGCGCACCCGGTCACGCCGGGCGAAGACCTCCTCGACGGCCTCCACCGTCACGTCGCAGTGCGCCTGCGTGTACACGCGCCGGGGGAAGGTGAGCCGCACGAGCTCGAGCCGCGGCCGGTGGTCCTCGCCCGTCTCGCGGTCGCGCCCCGCCGACACGATCCCCCGCTCCATCGAGCGCACGCCCGCCTCGAGGTAGATCTCGGCCGCGAGCGCCTGGGCGGGGAAGTGCTCCTGGGGCAGGTGCGAGAGGAAGCGCCGCGCGTCGAGGAACACGGCGTGCCCGCCGATGGGCCGGACCACCGGGACGCCGGCGCTCTGCAGCGCGGCGCCGACGTACTCGACCTGCCCCACGCGGGCCTGGATGTGGTCCTCCTCGACCGCCTCGGGGATGCCGCGCGCCATGGCCTCCATGTCGCGCCCGGCGAGACCGCCGTACGTGTGCAGCCCCTCGTAGACGACCACGAGGTTGCGCGCCTCCTCGAAAAGCTCGCGGTCGTTCAGGGCGAGGAAGCCCCCGATGTTCACCAGCAGGTCCTTCTTCGCGCTCATCGTGCACCCGTCGGTGTACGAGCACGTCTCGCGCAGGATCTCGGCGATCGAGCGGTCCGCGTACCCCGGCTCGCGCCGCTTGACGAAGTAGGCGTTCTCGATGGCGCGCGTCGCGTCGAGGATCACGCGGAGGCCGTGGCGGTCGCAGAGCGCGCGCAGCGCCCGCAGGTTCTCCATCGCGATGGGCTGGCCACCCGCCATGTTCACCGTGGCCGCGACCGACACGTACGGGATGCGCTCCGCCCCGACGCGCCGGACGACCTCCTCGAGCTTGCCGAGATCGACGTTGCCCTTGAACGGGTGCTCGCTCTCGGGGTCGTGCGCCTCGTCGACGATGACGTCCACGAACGTGCCGCCCGCGAGCTCCTGGTGCAGGCGCGTCGTCGTGAAGTACATGTTGCCCGGCACGGTGTCGCCGGGGCGTACGAGGATGCGCGACAGCAGGTGCTCGGCCCCGCGCCCCTGGTGGGTGGGGACGACGAACTCGTAGCCGTAGTAGCGGCGCACGGCCTCCTCGAGGCGGTAGTAGTTCGCGCTGCCGGCGTACGCCTCGTCGCCGAGCATCATCCCCGCCCACTGCACGTCGCTCATCGCGTTGGTGCCGCTGTCGGTGAGCAGATCGATGTACACGTCCTCCGAGCGCAGGAGGAACGTGTTGTACCCGGCCGCCCGCAGCGCCGCCTCGCGTTCGGTCCTGGTCGTCTTGCGCAGCCGCTCGATGACCTTGATCTTGTACGGCTCCGCCCAGGCGCGCCTCGCTCTCGTCATGGTCCTCTCTTGAGGCCGGCGATGGGCGAGCGCCATGACGGACGTCAGCTCGCGAGGCTCCGCATCACCCGCCTCCGTCGCCGCCGTCCCGGCCGATGCGCGGCTCGGTGGTGCTAGCGCCTGCCCCTCCTGCGGAGCACCACGATGACGACGCCGGTCGTGACGGCCGCCGCCGCTCCGCCGGACGACTTCGGCGACGAAGCCCTGGACGTCGGGATCGTTTCCCGGGTGGACCAGACGGCGAGCAGGCCGCGGGACCCATAGTGACCGCCCCACGGCTGAGCATTCCGCGTGCCACGCTGCCGGCGGCGCGCAATCGCGGGCTGCGCGCGCGCGGCCGCGCCAGGATGTCCGAGGACGGTCCGCGCCGGGGCCTCACGGACAAGGTGACATCGGGCGCGCACGCGAGCGCGACGACGTCGGGGAGCATTTCCTGACCGCCGGGAGAAAGTCCGGGTGCGGAGTGCGGCCAAACGCGCAGAAAGGCGTGCGCGCCGCCGCGGATCGTGGCTTGCTTGGCTCGAGCGTCATGCCCATGCGCACGGACCCCTCGTCGCTCGTTCGCGGCGCGCACGGCGCCGCGCTGGCCACGCTGCTCGGCGCCGTCGTCACGTGCGGGTCGGCCGCGGCCGACGACGCTCCCCCGCCGCCGTCCCTCTGGCCGCGCGTGCAGGCCTCCGCGCCCAACGCCCCCGGCCTGCCGGAGCTGCAGCTCCGCACCTCGGACGACCAGTGGACGCGGGCGTGCGTGCCGCCCTGCACGCTCGCCCTCGACCCTCGCGGCGTGTACCGCTTCGCGGGCACCGG
>Ga0080006_1122850_pt1 | contig 47106 bp, 44 predicted proteins | sample RS3BMetagenome_FD_69209 | JGI IMG/M metagenome (GOLD analysis project Ga0080006, IMG submission 69209) | Ferric oxide microbial mat and aquatic microbial communities from Rainbow Spring, Yellowstone National Park, USA - RS3B (SPADES... ... | reverse complement strand
CGACGCACCCCCGGAGCGGCGCGCTCCATCGAGCTCCTCGTCGCCCCCAACTCCCTGCCGCTCCTCGAGCCGCGCTAGGCGCGTCGAAACCCGGAACGAACTTCCGGCCGGCCGTACTAGCGCCGGCCCGCGACCGACACGGCGTATACTGGCGGGCGGGAGGATTCCATGCGCGTGCATCGATCTCTGGCTCGCGTCGGCTGGTGTCTGCTCGCGGTGCCCGCGGCAGGGCTCTTCGCCGCCTGCGGCAGCAGCTTCACCGCCGGCGACCAGGGGCCCGACGGCGGCGGCGGCGGCGACGACGCGGCGGAGGACACCGTCGTCGTCGTGGGGTCCGACGGGGCTGCGCGGGACGGCGGCGGTGGCACGCCGGACGCGGGCGACGACGGCCCCGGGGTCCCGGACGCCTTCGCGAGCGACGGCGCCGCCTGCGCCCCCGGCGACCTCTCGTGCAACGGCTCGTGCGTCCCGCAGAACGCGCAGAACTGCGGCACCTGCGGCAACGCGTGCACGACCGGCGTCGCCCACGCCCACCCCACGTGCTCGAAGGGCAGCTGCTCGTTCGAGTGCGACGGGACCTTCACGAGCTGCTCGGGCGCGTGCGTCGATCTGCAGGGCGATGCGGACAACTGCGGCGCGTGCGGCCGCAGCTGCAACGGGGGCCAGTGCAGCGCGGGCGTGTGCCAGCCCTACGTCGTCGCGATGCCCTCGAACCTCGGGCGAATCGCGACCGACGGCAGCAACGTCCTCTACGTCCGGACGAGCGACGCCAGTCTCTGGGAGGTACCGGCGGCAGGCGGCACCCCGATCGAGCTCGCCTCGGGCGGCGCCTTCGACGCCCTGGTCGTCGGGTCGGGAAAGGCGTTCTACGGCCAGTGGGGCACGACCTCGACGCTCGGCCTGGCGACCGTCGGTTCCGCCAACTCCGGAGCGACGCTGAAGACGATCTCGGGCCAGGTCACCGGCGCGACGATGAATCCCTCCGCGACGCGCTATCTCTACACATTGCAGGGCACGGGCAGCGGAGGCGCGTACGACTGCGCCTTCGGCGGGTCGTGCATGGGCGCGGGGAGCTTCACGCCGGGCCAGGTCGGCGTCGCGGGCGGCGACGACAACGACTTCTTCTACGGCAACTACGCGAACATCGAGCGCGAGGCGCTCGGCAGCGGCGCCCCCACGCAGATCGAGAGTGGCTCCGGCGCGCTCAACGAGCTTTTGGCGGACGGCACGTACGTCTACTGGGCCGAGACGAACGCTACGGCCATCACGACCATCTACCGAACCCTCGAGAGCAACCCGGGCACGCCGACGCCGATCGCCTCGAACGCCGGGTCGTTCGCGACCGACGGCACGACCGTGTACTTCCTGAGCGGCAGCTCGGTGAAGTCCACGGCCGCGACCGGGGGCACGTCCGTGAGCACCGTGGCGACCGAGGGCGGGAACCTCGGCGCCATCGCGATGAGCGGCAAGCTCCTGCTCTGGACGTACGGCAACACGATCTACGGCCTGGTCCTGCCGTAGGCGCGGTCCGCCACCCCGGTCACGGCACCTGCTCGGCGAGCGCCCGGTACTTGGGGCAGTGGTGGATGACCGTCGCCACGTCCTCGGTGCCGGTGAGCGTCGGCAGGTTGGGCTCGCACGTGCTCGGGTCCTCGAGCACGCCGATGATCGAGCCCCAGAAGCCGTACTGGTAGATGTTCTCCGGGACGGCGCCGCCGCCGGCGAGCGTGTAGTGCATGAAGAGCGCGTCGCCGAAGTCCTTCTTCCAGAGCGCGAAGTACTTGCCGTACGTGTCGTACATCCGCGCGTCGTGCTGGGCGAGGTGCTTGATCGTGAGGTTCGTGCTGCCGGAGATGCCCTGACCGCCCTCGTAGGCGGCGATCTTCACGCCGTACTGGCTCGCGAGCTTGGCGAAGTCCTGGAACGTCGTGTCCATCGACGCGATGTTCGCCTGGGCGCTCGTGAACAGCGTGGCGAGCGCGCCGGTCTGCGCGTCGTCGGGCGAGAAGTACGGCGCGAGGGCGATGTAGCTGACGTACTGCTTCGGATCGCCGTAGTTGGCCTCGATGAACTGGAGGCCGTCGTCGCTGTAGCCGGGGCCGAGCGCCCACCCGGAGAGCACCGGCTGCACGACGCCGGACTTGCCGACGGCGCCGAGCTCCTGGCGGAAGATGGTCGCGATCTGCACGAGGCGGTCGGCCTCGACCTGTCCGACCTTCATCAGGTCCGCCGACTGCGTCATCCAGCTCGGGCCGAAGCTGCCGGTGTACTTGCCGGTGTACCGCGACGGGTTCGCGTTCGCGACGGCGAGGAACGTCGCGTACGCGGTGAAGCCCTGGTTCCACGTCTCGTTGCTGTTCTCGAGCAGGATCTGGAACGGCGTCGTGAACCCGGCCTGGTCGCGCGCCGCCTGGATGCGCGTGAAGTCGAGGCTCTTCGCGAGGAACTGCGCGAACGAGTGCACGAACGCGTCGGTCGCGTGCTCGGGGACGGTGATCCACGCGTCCTTTCCGGTCTCGTTGACGAGCTCCGCGATGTGCTCGTACGGCTCGCCGTACGGCGACGCGCCGAAGACCGACGCGGTCGGGCGGTCGGCCCAGTCGGCGAGCTTGCTGCCGTTGGTCGCCTCCCAGTCCATGAAGCGCATCGCGCGGAACGGCGCCAGCAGGTGGAGGAACTGCGGCAGGAAGAGCACCGGCGAGTCGTAGTCGTAGCCGGGGAAGTAGACGTGCACGTCGGTCACGGTCTGCCCGGGGCCGTTGGTGATGCCGAGCGTGAGGAAGTGCCCGAACTGCCCGGGCGTGCCCGTGATCTGGATGGCCGCCCGCTGCTCGCCGGCCGCCGACTGCCAGCTCCCGACGAGCTGACCGATGCCGCTCACGGCGAGGGATCCGGTCCCCTTGAACGAGACCTCGTACGTGCCGCTCGGCAGGAGAAAGCCGAGGTCCGTCGAGCTCGTTCCCGACGCGCCCGCCACCGGGTAGCCGCTCGCGTCCTTCTGCGCCGCCGGCGTGTCGAACGGGTTCATCTGCCAGGTGATGTCGACGCGCGGCAGGTCGCCCGCGACGTTGGTGCCGAGCCACGACGAGATGGTCGGGTTGGGATTGACCCCGCCGCCCTCGCCGGCGCGCGCGTCGCCCGCGTCGTCCCCTCCAGCCCCCGCCTCGGGGTTTGCACCCCCCGCGTCGTCGCCCCCCGCCGGCGTGCCCCCGTTGGACGGCGAGCTGCCGCAGGCCGCGATCGCGACGAGCGGCACGACGAGCGACACCCAGGCCCAGCGCATCGCCACCACCTCCTGCCCGGCGGCGACTGCAGCCTTCATTCCGACCCGCCGTCACACGACGTAGTCGAGCATCTGCAGGCGCGTGACGTAGTCGTCGAGCTGCGCCTTGTACGAGTCGATGAGCAGGTCGAGGCGAAGCACCACGCCGTCGCCGCCCGCGCGCTCGACGCGCCCGCTCACCGCGATCTCGCCGGTCGCCATCGTCAAGACGCCCGCGAGCTCGGTGCCCTTGGCGTTGCCCTTGGCCGGCAGCGCGAGCTTGACGAAGCCCTCCGACAGCTCGATCACCTCCGCGGTGCGCCCGTCGTCGAGGCGCAGCGTCGCCGGCAGCGCGGGGACGGGGCAGACGCGGTAGTGCGCGCGCCGGTTGTGCTCGATGATCTCCTCGACGGCCTCGAACACCGGCTTGCTGATCGGCGTCTCCTTCTCGGCGAGGACGATCTCGCGAACGTGCTTCATCGCCTTCTGGGTGCGGATGAGGTTCGCGCGCATGTCCTCGAGGCGGCTCCGATCGCGGCGGACCTTGTCGGACACGACGCCGAGCAGGTTGCGGTGGAAGAGGAGCGCCAGGTCGGCGTTCTTCTCGAAGAACGCCGTCAGCGAGGCGACGGGCATGCTCCACAGCTCGATCTCGGTCGCGGCCACGGCCTCGCTGTTGCGAGGGATGCCCGTCAGCGATCCGAGCTCGCCGATGGTCGCCACCGGGCGCAGGCGGAAGCGATCGTCGCTCCCCTCCTTGAGCGTGACCTCGCCGCGAACGAGCAGCAGGAAGCGCGCGGGCGCGTCGCCCGCCCGGAAGAGCACGTGGCCCGCCGGGTGGGTGGTCTTCTCCATCGCGCGCGCCAGCGTCGCCAGGTGGTCGGAGGTCACGTCGCGGAACAGCGGAACGGCCCGCAGGGCTTCGGGGTCGAGCATGGGGCCGGAAGCATGACACGAACGCGGGCGCGGCGACTACGCTACGCGCCGGGGGCGCAAACGATCGTTTTCGCCGGGACGCGCGGGGCGCGCAAGTGCGCGGACTGCCTCGTCCGCGGCGGCTGGAAAGATCGGCACGCCCGACGCGGGGCGCCCGCGCGAGCAGACGCTCACCCGAGCCGCGCCAGCATCCGCCGCGCGAACAGGTACGCGTCGCCCGGCCAGCGCGCCGAGACGTACGCGCCGTCCTCGACGACGAACGCCGCGGCGTCGTCGGTCTCGGTGCCCCGGCGCGTGAGCACGCGCGGTCCGCGCACGAACTGCGACGACGGATCGTCGAGCGCGCCCTTCACCTCGTCCTCCACGTACTCGGGGTAGGTGCGGTAGTAGCGCCCCAGCTTCCAGAACGTCAGCAGGTACGCCGAGCGCTCCATGTACCTGGGGAGGCACGTCGTGCGCTTCCGGGCGAGCACGCTCTTGCCCGTGGCCGGATCGCGGGTGCGCGCGAGCACCAGCGTTCCGTGGCAGATGGCTCCGACGGGGCGACCGAGCGACCAGAACTCGGCCACCTTGGCGAAGAGCGCCTCGGCGCCGAGGTACTGGCGCATGCCGGGCGCGTGGCCGCCCGGGAGCACGAGCGCGTCGAAGTGCCCCGGCTCGACGTCGCCCCACGCGACGGGCGACCGCAGCTCGGGCGCGGCCTCGAGCTCGCGGTAGTACGCCAGCGCGTCGGGCGCGGCGCCGAGCCGGCCGAAGAGAACGCCGGTGACGAGGCGCGGATCGGCCGCCGGCGCGCTTCCCCCGTGCTCGGTGGCGAAGGTGACCGCGTGCCCGGCGCGCGTGAAGAGCCGCCACGGGACCGCCACCTCGGTGACGTCGAAGTCGCGGTCGGGGAGCGGGACGAGCACGCGCGCCATCACTCGATGTAGTAGCGCATCTCCAGGGGCTTCCCGTGGCGGCGCAGGCGCACGTCGAGGACGTGGGCGGCGCGGAGGACGGCGTAGGCCCGCAGCACCTGCTCGGGGCTCGTCATCGGCACGCCGTTCATCGCCAGCAGACAATCGCCGTTCTGCAGGCCGAGGACGCCGGCGAGCGAGTCGGGGTCGATGCCGTGGAGGCCGATGCCGGCGGGCCTGCCGTCGACGAGCACGGGCACGACGCGGATCGGGCTCCCGAACTCGCTCTGCTCCTCGAGCAGGTCGTCGACGACGGCGCGGTCGACCACGTACGCCGAACGGCTCAGCTTCACGACGCCGAAGCGCGCCAGATCCGCGGGAGGGAACGCGCGCGGCGGCGGCGGCGGCGGCGCAGGGGGGGCGGGCGGCGGCGGAGGCCGGAACGCGGCGGGGATCGCGGCCGGCGGTCCGCTCACGCGTTGCCGAGGCATCACGACGACGCTCGGATGCTGCGCGGCCGCGATCACCGTGTGCGCCAGCCGCTCGTACGAGCACGCCAGCGTCGCCCACGCGACGTTCCCCGCGGCCAGGCCCAGGGCGCCGGCGGCGACGAGGACGCTTCCCCACCGCACGCGCCTGCGCGGGGTGCGGGCTCCGCAGACGAGACACGCATCGAGACCATTTCCTGGCGCCGTCACGCCGCGTCTGGTATGTCTCGCCTCCGGGAGGCTCTTTCGTCATGCGTGCTTCGTGGATCGTCGCCCTGACGGCCGGATGCGGCCTGTCGCTGGTCTGCGTCTCGCTGGTGGCGTGCTCGTCGAGCGACGCGGCCTCGAGCGCCCTCGGCTGCACGAACGACGGCGGTCTCGCCGACGACGGGGCGGCGCTGACGCCGTGCGCGTGGGACCAGCCGGTGACGCGGCCCGACGACCCGACCGCGACGATGAGCCGCACCTCCTGCCAGTACAAGCGCGGCGACATGCCGGCGGCGACCCTCGGCCCGAGCATCCCCGTCGGCGACGACATCCCCATCCAGAACATCGTCTGGGTGACGATGGAGAACCACTCGTTCGACAGCTACCTCGGGCACCTGGCCGAGTACGCGCACTACCCGGCGGGGACGACCGTCGAGGAGGCGCCCGCCGGCGCGAGCAACCCGGACGCGATGGGCACCCCGCAGCCGTGGACGCACGCGCAGCACCTCTGCACGCTCGACACCAACCACGAGTGGTCGGGCACCCACCAGGAGATCGACAATGGCAAGATGGACGGCTTCGTCCTCGCCAACGACGGGTGGAACAGGAGCGCGCTGCCGGCGTCGTCGATGAGCGACCCGTCGCTCTGGAGCGGGGCGCGCGCGCTGTGGTGGTACGACCAGCGCGACATCCCGTTCTACTACCAGCTCGCCAGCACCTTCGCGGTCGCCGACCACTACTTCTGCTCGGTGCCGGGGCCCACGTACCCGAACCGCATGTACGAGTACGCGGCGACGAGCTTCGGCCTGACGACCAACGGCTTCCCGGACCTCTCGGCGTACCCGTACCCGGGCAACGACGCGACGATCCTCGACGAGCTCGAGAAGCGCCACACGAGCTGGATGCTCTACACCGACGGGCCTCCGGGCGCCGGCACCGTGTACGTGACGACCCTGCTCTCGCGCTGGGGGCGCAAGGTCAACGCCCCCTTCGCGCAGTTCCAGGCCGACGCCGCGGCGGGCAACCTGCCGGCCGTGTCGTTCGTCGACCCGAACCTCGGGTCGGAGACGTCGAACGGCGCCGGCACCGACGAGCACCCGCCGGGCGACATCCAGAGCGGGGAGCAGTTCGTCAGCCAGGTCGTGCAGGCGGTGACGAGCAGCCCGCAGTGGCCGCACATCGCGCTCTTCATCACGCACGACGAGAACGGCGGCTTCTACGACCACGTGCCGCCGCCCAAGGCCTGCGCGCCCGACGGCACCGCCCCGATCCTCGGCAAGGGCGACACCACCAAGGGCGGCTTCGACCAGTACGGCGTGCGCGTCCTCCTCATCGCCGTCAGCCCGTACGCGAAGAAGGCGTACGTGGGCCACCACGTCTACGACCACACGAGCGTCACGCGCTTCATCGAGGCGAAGTTCGAGCTGCCGGCGCTGACGGCGCGTGACGCGAACGCCGAGCCGCCCACGGACCTGTTCGACTTCGCGAGCCCCCCGTTCACCACGCCGCCGCAGCTGACGCCGCCGACCATCGACCCCGGCGAGCTCGATTACTGCAAGACGACGTTCGGGCAGTAGCCGCGCCGGGTCACCGTCACGTCACGACCCCGTCGTCTTTTTCCGCCGGCGCCCGGCTGGCGCGGACCGGGTCGGTCGAGTATTTCTTCATCCTCTGCCTTGGCCGTGAAGACCGCCGCCGTGAAGACGCCGTCGCCCGCTCGCGCCCTCTCCGCCCTGGTCCTCGTCGCTCTCGTCGGCGCGCTCCCCGTCGGCGCATGCTCGAGCTCGGGCCACACCGCCCCGAGCGACGCGGGGAGCGACGGCACGGTCGCCGAGACCGGCCCCGTCGACGCCGGGCCCGACGTGCCCGTCGTCCCACCCGACGCGATGCCCCCGAGCGGCGCGTTCTGCGCGCTGCCCGGCTCGTACGTGTGGACGTCTCAGGGCGCCGAGATCGTGCCCGGCGCCAAGACCCCGCCGCCCGACCTCAGCTGGCTGACGTTGCCGCATGGCTTCTGCGCGCACTACTTCGGCACCGTCCCGACGGCGCGCCAGATCCGCCTCGCCCCGGACGGCGACGTCTTCGTCGCCTCGCCGACCACGACCACCACCGGCGGCGCCAACAACGGCATCGCCGGCATCGAGGTCCTGCCCGACGACGATCACGACGGCACGGCCGACCAGAACATCACCTTCCTCGACAACCTGCCGAGCGTGCAGGGGCTGCTGTTCACCGGCGGGTACTTCTACTACCAGGACAACACGATCATCCGGCGCGTCCCCTTCAACAAGGGGGACCGCCAGCCGTCGGGCGCGTCCGAGATCGTCACGACGATGTCGATGAAGCAGGCCAGCGAGCACTGGCCCAAGGTGATGGACATCGCCCAGGACGGGACGATCTACGTCACCAACGGCGGCTCGCAGTTCGACCAGTGCGATTCGAATTTCCAGACGTACCCGGGCGGCGTCTACCAGCTGAACCCCGACGGGTCGACCAGCATGGTCACCAACGGCTTCCGCAACCCGATCGCCCTGCGCTGCGAGACCGACCACGACGTGTGCCTCGCGGTGGAGCTCGCGCTCGACTACTCGTGGAACGAGGACGGGCGCGAGAAGATCATGCCCGTGCGCCAGGGCGACAACTGGGGTTACCCGTGCTGCGCCACGCAGAACACGCCGTACACGGGCGTGACCTACGCCGACACCAAGGCGACGCCCGACTGCTCGAAGGTCGCGCCCGAGAGCACGTCGTTTCTCATCGGCCACACCCCGTTCGGCATCGACTTCGAGGGCGGCCTCTGGCCGGCGCCGTGGGGCGGCCGCGCGTTCGTGACGTTGCACGGCGACGCGGCGCGCTGGAACGGGGCGCGCGTGGTGGGCATCGCGCTCGATCCGGCGACCGGGCTGCCGCTGCCGTCGACGGACCTCGACGGCGGGTCGTCGGGCCCGAACATGATGGACTTCGCCACCGGGTGGGACGACGGCCAGAAGGACCACGGCCGCCCCGCCGCCATCACCTTCGCCCCCGACGGGCGCATGTTCCTCGGCGACGACCAGCGGGGGTTCGTCGTCTGGATCGCGCCGGTGGGGCTGATGCAGCACTGACCGATCGGATTGCCGCGGCGTCGGCCGCTCATCTATTCTCGGAGCGATGCACGAACACCGGGGGGTGCGCGAGCTGAAGCGTCGTCTCGAGTGCTATGACGGGCGACCGGCCCTCTCGTGGCTGGTGGGCGAGCTGCACGACCTGCTCGGGACCGAGAAGACGACCGCCTACGCCTTTCGCCCGCGCGGCGAGGGCCTCGCTCTCGACGCCATGCACGCGGTGGGGATGCCCCCCGACGCGGCGCACCTGTTCGACGACTGGCTCGCCACGCAGACGGTCGACTGGACGCTGTACAACCCGAGCCGCCCCGAGCCCAACCAGCGCAACCGCGCGCTGACGCTCGAGCAGATCGAGAAGGCCGCGCGGCGCGATCGCCGGGACGCGCCCGTCGTCGGCCTGCTGCCGGCGCTCGGCCTGACCGCCGCCCACGAGCAGCTTCGCGCGCTCGTGTGCGACGGGCCGTCGCTGCTCGCGTGGGTGGGCGCCTTCCAGAGCGGCCCGTTCGACGGGCACCAGCAGCGCGCGCTCGCCGCCGTCGTGCCGAGCCTGCGCCGGCGCCTGCGCCTCGAGCGCGAGCTCGCCGCGGCGCCGCGGCTGCAGGCGGCGCTCGGGGCGGCGCTGGAGGCGCTCGGCCGCGCGGCGTTCGTGATCGACGCGCACGGGCGCGTGCTCGAGGCGAACGCCGCCGGGCGCGTGCTGCTCGACGGCGCGCGCGGGTCGGACGTCGTCGGCGCGCTCCACGAGGCGGCGAGAGGGCGCCCGTGCCCGCTCGCGCTGCGCCTGACGCCCCTGTCGATGGTGGGCGAGCCGTCCGGCTTCCTCGCGCTGCTCGACGCCCGGGAGGGCGACGCGGGCGTCGAGCCGCGCATCGCCGCGATGGCCGCGCGCTGGAGGCTGACGCCGCGGCAGCGCGAGGTGCTGGCGCTCGTCGCGCAGGGGATGACCAACCGCACGATCGCGGCGCAGCTCGGGGTCTCGGAGGGCACCGTCGAGCTGCACGTGTCCGCGCTCTTCGACCGCGCGGGCGTCGAGAACCGCGCGTCGCTCATCGCGCAGGTGCTCCGGGCGGCCTGAGACCTCAGCGCGTCGATCGGTTCCTCACGTAGCGCACGGCCCCGTGCTCGCTGCGCACGATGCGACCGCGCTCGCGCACGATGCGCACGAGCCGCTGATCGCGCTCGGCGCCCCCGACCGGCGCGACCAGCCGCCCGCCTTCGGGCAGCGCGTCGAGCCACGCCACGGGCAGCGCGTCGAGGGCGAAGGTGGCGACCACCTTGCCGGCCCCACCCCAGAACGGGGCGCTCGTCATCGCGTCGGCGTGCATGACCGTGACGTTCGGCTGGTCCTCGAGCGTGCTGCGCGCCCAGGCGGCCAGCTCGCCGTCGATCTCGAAGGTGAGCACGCGGCCTCGCGGCCCCACGACGAACGCCGCCAGCGCCGATCCGTAGCCCGAGCCCGTTCCGAGCTCGACCATCGAGTCCCCCGGCTCGAGCTCGAGCAGGCGGTACGAGAGCAGGTACGCGTGCGGCGCGCTGATGGTCGCCAGACCGGGATCGTCGAGCTGCAGCGGCGCGTCGTCCGCGCTCCGTTCGAGGTCCTCGGACCGGACGAACCGCTCGCGCGGCACCTCGAGCAGCGCCCGCAGGTGCACCGGCGCGAACGGGCCCAGCTGCTTCTCGACGTTGTCGACCAGCGACAGGCGGCACCCGCGCGCCACCTCGCGCAGCTCCTGCGCCACGAACGGATCCCGGATCGCGGCCGCGCCGCCGCCCCCGGACGCGCCGCGCACGCGCGCCGCGAGCGACGCCAGCCACTCCTGTCGCTGCTCCTGCGACAGCTGAGCCATCTTCCTCCGGAACTCGACGGTGAACAGCAGCGGCTGTGCGGCCACGGTACCCCCCGATTGCACAGCCTGACGTAAGTCGTCGGCCGCGCGCTGTCGACCCGTCAAAATTCGGTGGTCCCGTTCGAGCAGAGCTCCTCGGGCCCGCGACCGTAATGCTGCTGCGCGAACGCCTCGAGGGTCGGCAGGTCGGCGCACTGCGCCTTGTAGACCCAGCCCCACGCCGCCGCCGCGACCGGCACGTCGATGAGCGGATCGGGCGTGATGACCGTGCGCACGCGCACCCCCTCCCCCGCCGCGGTGCAGAGCGGATCGTCGGGGATCGAGTCGGACGCCTTCTGCAGGGCGGCGACCACGTCCGGGCAGCCGCCCGCGTCCGGGCAGTTGTAGAGGAAGACGATCGCGCCGTGCTCGAGGTCGTGCACGTAGTAGCCGCGCGGCACCGGCGAGGTGTACGCCTGGTACGCCGCCCAGATCGGGAAGTGCGGCCCGCTCGAGGGAGGGTTGGAGTCCCACTGGATGGAGGCGTCGAACTGCACGTGAATCGCCGGCAGCAGCGGCGGCGAATCGATCTCCACGCGGCAGCTCGCGTCCGGGTACTCGGGCTCGTCGAGGCGGGCGACGTCGAACGACGCGTCGGGCGCGGTCATCGCGTCGGCGTCGTCGGCCGCGGCGTGACGGCCGCTGCACGCCGCGAGCGCGACGGCCGGGAGCAGCGCGATGAAGATGGCAGCGATGATTCGCACGGCACGATTATGAGATGATTCGGGCGGCGTGACGACTGCTCCTCCGCAATCGCTCTCGGCCGTCCGCCGCCTGGCATGGGGCCTGGCCGCGCACAACGGGCTCGAGGCCGCGGCGGCGATCGCGTTCTGGTTCTTCCTGAGCTTTCTGCCGCTGCTCGTGCTGCTCGGGTACCTCGTCGGGCAGGTCGCGCGCGCCAGGGGGGTCGACGCGCTGGTCTCGCCGTTGCTCGACGTGGTGCCGCCGTCGGCCGAGGAGCTCGTGCGCAAGGAGCTGGCGCGCCTCGCCGGCAGCGGCGCGTCGCTCGCGCCCCTCGGCATCGCGGGCTACTTCTGGACGGCGTCGTCGGGGCTGCACAACCTGATGGACGTCTTCGAGACCGCGATGAAGGCCCGGCGCCGCCCGTGGTGGAAGCAGCGCGCCATCGCGCTCGGGTGGGTGGTGCTCGGCCTGGTGGCGGCGTGCGTGCTCGCGTGGGTGCTCGTCCGCTTCGACGCCACGCTGCACGCCGCGCTGCACGCGCACGACCCGTCGAAGCTGCTGCACGGCGCCTGGCGCCGGCGCGTGCACAAGGCGCTGCTCTCGCCCAAGCAGAAGGCGGTCGGCGGGGCGCTGCTGCTGCTGCTCGGGACCGTCTTCCTCGCGGGGTTCTACCGCTTCGCGGTCGAGCACCCGCCGGGGGTGCGGCGGCGCGTGTGGCCGGGTACGCTGACGGCGGTCGTCTGCTGGCTGGTGGTGTCGTGGGCGTTCGGCACCTACGCGGCGTCGCTCGCCAACTACGCTCTCTACTACGGCAGCCTGGCGGCGGTCGCCGTGATGCTCGTCTGGCTGTACCTGACCAGCCTCTCGCTCGTCGTCGGCGCGGAGGTGAACGCCCAGCTCGAGGGCGCGCGGCGCCCGGCGCCCCGTCGCGTCACGCGGTAGGGCGGCCGCGGCGCGCCTCGAGACGTTCGCGCCGGAGGCGATCGAAGGTACGCTGCCCGGCCATGGGCAGTGGCGCGACGATTTCGCGCTCGGCCGTGCCGTGCGCGCTCGGGCTGGTGACGATGGTGATGGCGGGGTGCTCGGGGAGCGCTCCGCGGGCCACGGGCGGCGCCACCGAGGATGGACCGGACGCGTCGACGCAGGCCGCGGCGTCGTCCTCGAGCGCCTCCACGGCGCCGGCCGACACGTCGCGCTCGGTCGTGCAGCGCGTGACGACGATCGACGTCTCGCCGGCGGTGCGGTCGATCCCGTTCGCGCAGCTGCCCGACGCGACGGGGCCGAGCCTCGAGGAGGAGCACGAGCCGCTGCGGCCGCCGCGCCCCCCCTGGAGCGGCGTCGTGCCGGCGGCCAGGCCCGATCAGGCCGTGCAGTCGAGCGTGCCCCTCGTGAGCATGCCGGCGTCGCTCACGAACTTCCCGGGGCAGGGCAACGCGCTCGGCGGGCCGTGCCAGAGCGGCTCGACGTGCAGCACGCCGCCCGACACCAACGGCGCGGTCGGGCCGAACGACTTCGTGCAGCTGACGAACGTCAACGGGACCGCCGGCGTCGCGATCTGGGACAAGACGGGCAAGCTCCTGGCGGGGCCCAAGCACGTCGGCACGCTCTGGACGAACTACCCCGACACCGACGGCAACGGGTGCGCCATGCGCAACGACGGCGACCCGGTGGTGCTCTACGACCAGCTCGCGGATCGCTGGTTCATCACGCAGTTCTCGCTGCCCAACACGAACAAGAGCACCGGGCCGGCGTTCCAGTGCGTCGCCGTGTCGCAGACGGCGGACCCGACCGGCGCGTACTACCTCTACGACTTCGAGTACGCCTACGCGATCGACGACTACGGCAAGTTCAGCGTCTGGCCGGACGCGTACTACGCGACCTTCAACATGTTCGGCAAGTCGTACGCGGGCGACGACTTCTGCGCCTACGACCGGGCGAGCATGCTGCAGGGCAAGACGGCCACGCAGCAGTGCTTCCTGCAGCCGTACCCGACGAACACCACCAGCTGCCCCTCGGCGAACGAGCCGTTCGCGGTGTTCGGCGCGCTCCCCGCGAACGCCGACGGCCCGATCCCGCCTCCCAGCGGCGAGCCCGGGTACTTCATGCAGTTCGACTACAGCCAGTGCGGCCCGACCTACGACCAGCTCGATCTCTGGACGCTGCACGTCGACTTCACGACGCCGGCCAACAGCAAGCTGACGGGGCCGACCGTGCTGACGGTCGCCAGCTTCACGCCGACCTGCTGGGCCAACGACCAGACCGGCGGGACCGGGAACCCCAACTGCCTCCCGCAGCCCGGGTCCACCGTCACGCTCGACGGCCTCGACGACCGGCTGATGTTCCGCTTCAACTACCGCAACTTCGGCGCGTACGAGTCGCTGCTCGTCAACCACTCGGTGGTCGGCGGGAGCGGCAAGGGCGGCACGACGAACACCGGAAGCGGCATCCGCTGGTACGAGATCCGCTCGCCGGCCAGCAACCCCACCGTCTTCCAGCAGAGCACCTACGCGCCGGCCGACGGCAACTGGCGCTGGATGGGCAGCATCGCGCAGGACCAGGCCGGGGACATGGCGCTCGGCTTCGCCATCACCAGCAATGGCGGCGGCGGGTCGGACGTGGCGTTCCCGTCGGTCGCGTGGACGGGGAGGCTCTCGACCGATCCGGCCAGCACGATGGGCCAGGGCGAGGCCGTCATCGACACCGGCGGCGGCGACGAGAACGACGCCTACGCGACGCCGGCCCCCGACGAGCACCGCGGGCGCTGGGGCGACTACAGCGCGATGACCGTCGACCCGACCGACGACTGCACGTTCTGGTACACGCAGGAGCTCTACCACCAGAACGGGATCGGCGCGTGGGACACGTACATCGCGTCGATGAAGTTCCCGAGCTGCGCGGCGAACGATTTCTCGATCGGCGTCTCGCCGCCGAGCCAGAACGTCGGGCAGGGCGGCCACGTGACGTACACGGTGTCGACGTCGCTCGCGCAGGGCACGGCGGAGTCGATCGGCCTCTACGCGCAGGATCTGCCGGCGGGGGTCACCGCGTCGTTCAGCCCGACCAGCGTGACCGCGGGCAAGAGCTCGACGCTGACCCTCATGGCGGCGGCGAACGCGCCCGCCACCGGCACGCCCGCGCCGACGTTCATGGTCATCGGCAAGGCGCCGTCCGCCGTGCACGCCGCGACCGCGCAGGTCGGCGTGACCGGGTGCACGCCCATCACGACGTGCCCCGCGCCGGACGAATGCGGCGCCCTTCCCGACGGCTGCGGCGGCACCGTGACCTGCGGCACCTGCGGACCCGGCCAGACGTGCGTCGGCAACCAGTGCGGCACGGTCGTCGGGGCGGGCGACGCCGGAGGTTCCGACGCCGGGACGACCGTCGATGCGGGCGGAAGCCACGACGCCGGCTCGACGACCGACGCCTCCGGCGGCGACGACGGAAGCGCCGGGGCGAGCGACTCCGGCGTGATGACCGGTGACGACGGGGGCTCCACGGGCGGCGGCGACGACGCGGGCGCGGAGGCGGCGACGGGCGCCGACGGCGGGACCGGCAGCAGCTCCGGGCAGACCAGCGGGTGCGGCTGCGTCACCGCGGGCGGCTCGCGCGACGGCGCGCCGCCGTGGACGCGCCTCGGCTTCGGCGTGTTCGCGATCGGCGCGCTGCGCCTGCGGCGGCGGTCGCGTCGAGCGGGCGAGGCCTCCTAGAGCCCGGGGATCGACGGCAGGACGCTCGACATCAGCCCGGACTCGCCGAGGAGGCCCTTCACCTCCTGCAGCTCCTTCTGATCCTTGAGGAACGCGAGCTGTTTCTGCAGCTGGCTCCGCGCGAGCTCGCTGCCCGCGTTGAGCAGCCCGCCGTCCTTGGCGATCTGCAGCATCCCCTGCGCGTCGGGGAGCTGAAGCTTCACGTCCCCCGAGGCCACCCGCCTGCCGGTGTCGATCGCCTGCTTCGCGATGGCGATGCCCTTCTCCACCTGACCGGCGATCCGGCGCGCCTTCTCGGTCAGCTCGATCGCCTCGTCGGCGACCTTCACCACCTCGCTGCCGCCGGGCAGCATCCGCACCAGCGTCTTCAGGTACGAGAGGTAGTCCGCGTCGCCGCGCCAGATGTCGAGCACCTGGCGGTAGATGGCCGACGTGTGCAGCCCCGTCACCGAGTCGAGCAGCGTCAGCATCTGGCCGATCTCGTCGAACGCCTTGGTGCTCTCGCGCTTCTCCCACGCGACGTACTCGGGCGAGGCCTGGATGGTCGCGTACAGCTCCTTGCCGCGCGCCAGGAGCCGGGCGCGCTCGTCGGCCTGCGGGAACGCGGCCGGGCGCGGCGAGCTCGCCTGCGCGTCGGTGACGACGGCGAGCAGCACCTTGTGCAGGTTCGCCGAGAGGCTGCCGGAGTTCGCGTCGGTCGCGCGCGCGGTCAGCCCCACCGTCACGATGTCCGACTCGACGCGCGCGAGGCGCTTGGAGTCGTCGTCGAGCCGCTCGAGCAGCAGCAGCAGCACGTCGCGGTAGTCGCCGGCGCTCACCTGGTAGGGCAGCTCGAACGGCGGCTTGTCCCCTTCGGCGAGCGCCGAGAGCTGCCGCACGAGGCGGTACTGCTCGAGCGTGCCGTTGTCGATGGCGCTCCGCACGCGCTGCAGCTGCGAGAGCAGCGTCGTCAGCGCCCAGTTCAGGCGCCGGATCTCCTCGTAGTCCGTCTGGATGTGCTCGCGCGCCTTCTCCCAGCGCGCCTGGGCCGCCGCCCGATCGGCGTCGGTCATGTCCGCCGTGAACGTCAGCCGCTCGGGCACGTCGCGCGAGATGACGAACCCCTGCTCGCCGTCGTCGACCCGGATGTAGAACGGCACCTCGCGCGTCTGCAGCGCGTCGAGCGCCGTCACCCCCTTCTGCGCGAGCATGGCGTACGCGCTCTTGCTCGCCTCCTCGCTCGACGTCTGGATGGCGGCGTACTTGCCCGCGTACATCTCGTAGGCGCCGTGCACCCACTCCTTGCCGTACAGGTGCGCGAGCGGCGTGTCCTGCTCGTGCGCGCACGCCGGCAGCCACAGGGGCGCCGTTCCGAGCGTCAGGACGAAGGTGCGCCGCCTCATTGGGCGCTTCCCGACGTTCTCTTGCTCTTGGCGTGGTGCCGCGAGCCCTTGTGGCTCGGGTGCTTGGCGTCCTGGCCGGGAGCGGGCGTGGCCGGAGCGCCGCCGGCCGGGGCGTCGCCCGCGTCGAGGAGCGTGACGGCCGACATGCCCGTGAACTTGTCGGCCACGCTGCCGGCGTGCGCCGAGGCGTGCCCGTCGGGCCCCTGCTGCCCCTGCGAGCCGGCGCTGCCGCCGGGTCCGTCGTTGCCGCCCGGACCGCTCGGCGTCGACTCGGTCGCGCCTTGAGGCGTCTGGCCGCTGCCGCCGCTGCCTCCCGAGCCGCCGGAGCCCGCCGGTCCGGCGTCCCCGCCCGCGCCGCCGGAGACGTCCATGCGGATCGCGTTCGCCAGCTCGGGGAAGCGCGCGTCGTAGACGAGCTGGATCGCCCCTCCGGGGCCGCCGCTGCCGCCTCTCCCGCCGTTGCCGCCCTGACCCCCCGAGGCTCCGTTGCCGGCGGGGTTGCCCGATCCGCCCGCACCGCCGCGTCCACCCTGACCGCCCTCGCCGCCCGGGCCGCCGGCGCCGCCGGTCGCCTCGATGACGAGCGGCTGGCCCACCGGCGCGAGGAGGAAATCGTCGACGTCGCCGGTCAGCTTGATGGCGACCAGCTTGTCGTAGAACGGCGTCTTGACCATCGTCGCGTACGCGACGATGTGCGGGCCCGGACCGCCGTTTCCGCCGTCGCCGCCGGGCCCTCCGTTGCCCCCCTGGCTGCCGCTGCCGCCGGCCTGCGAGTCGGACCCGCTCTGCCCGTCGCTGCCGCTCTGGCCGCCCGAACCCGAGGACCCCGGGTTGCCCGGGGCCCCGTCCTTGCCGCCGCCCTTGATGCACTGGTAGTCGGGCTTGTACTTGGTCGAGAACGAGAACTTGTCCGGGCGTCGCTTGTAGACCGTCTCGATGTCGAACTCGGTGCCCGCCGTGGCCAGCACGTCCTGGTTGGGCTGAAACCAGCCGTCCTTGTCGAACTGCCCCTGGTCGGAGTGGAACGCGAAGTCGACGAAGTCGAGCTTGTCGTTCTTGTTCGCGCCGGCGCGGCCCGCCCAGGTCTCGAAGCTCTTCTTCTCCTTCTCGCCCTCGAGCACGACGTCGGCGAAGACGGCCATCTGCACCTGCTCGCGCGGGCAGATGGTCTTGCGCTCCTTGCGGATGTCGACGCTCATCGACTGCACGTCGGCCTTGGAGAGGTCGATGCTGTCCTTGCCCCAGAGCCGGTTCCAGACGTGGCAGCCGGCGGCGGAGCCGGCGACGGTGACGAGCAGCAGGGCGCGCGAGAGTGTGGCGGTCTTCATGGTGCGTCCTGTCGTACGGCGCGCGGCGCCGGAACCTACCCTCGTGGCGCCCCTTCAGTGCTCGTCGGGAGACACCGCGAAGCGGTAGCCCACGCCGCGCACCGTCTGCACGTAGTCGGCGGCGTCGCCCAGCTTGCTGCGCAGCCGCTTCACGTGCGTGTCGACCGTGCGCGTCGTCACGTCCGCCGAGATGCCCCACACGTCGCTCAGCAGGGTGTCGCGCGACTGCACCTGATCGCGGCGGTCGTGCAACGTGACCAGCAGCTTGTACTCGAGCGGCGTCAGCGTCACCTCGCCGCCGGCCACCCAGACGCGCTGCTCGTCGCGGTCGACGCGCAGCAGACCGAACTCGATGGGGCGCGACGGATCGACCTCGGGCCGGGCGCGGCGCAGGGCGGCGTCGATGTGGCCCATGAGCTCGCGGATGCTGAACGGCTTGCCGATGGCGTCGGACACGCCGGCGGCCCCGACGACCTCCTCCTGATCGACCGCGAGCATCGCGATCACCGGGACGCCGCGCGTCGCCATCTCCCCCTCGAGCGCGCGGCAGACGCCCGCGGGCGTCATGTCGGGCAGCTCGGCGTCGAGCAGCACCACGTCCGGCCGGCGCTCGCGCGCCTGACGCACGCCTTCCGTGCCGGTGGACGCCGTCTGCACGCCGTGCCCTGCGCGGCGCAGCTGGTCGTCGAGGACCTCGCGGGTCTCCCGGTCGTCGTCGATGACGAGCACGCGCGCCATGCCAAGCTAGCCCTACTTCAATGTCCCCCAATCCTCCGGCCGGTTCAAATTCATTCGGACGCGAGGATCGACGACCGGCACGCGCGCGATCGCGACGCCGGGCCGGCGGAGCGCGTGGTCGAGGCGATCGTCGGGCGCGAGCGCGAGCAGGCGGGCGGCGAAGGCGGACGAGAGGAGCACGGGGTGACCGCCGTGGCCGCCATGGACGGGGACGGCGGCGTCGATGGATGAGTCGACGGGGAGGGCGGCGGCTAGGGCGGCGGCGAGGGCGCGCCACACCTCCGGGGAGGCGGCCGGGACGTCGACCGGTAGGACGAACGCGGCCCGCGGTCCGTCGGCCCCGAGCGCGCGCAGGCCGCACTGGAGGGAGGAGAACGGCCCGCGGTCCGGGTCCGGGTTGACGGCGACGAGCGCGCGCTGCGCGAGCGACGGCACCGCCTGCAGGTAGGGCCCGCGGTCGCGGCCGAGCACGACGACGACGCGGCGGACGCCGGCCGATCGCGCCGCGTCGAGCTGGTGGTCGATCCACGGCCGGCCGCGCACCGTGACGAGCCCCTTGGGCTCCCCCATGCGCGAGGAGGCTCCGGCCGCGAGCACGACGAGGCTCGCGTCGGCGTCAGCGCGGCGCGATGCGTCCATGGTGCACGCCCAGCAGCTCGGCGGCGATGCTCACCGCGACCTCGGGCGGCGACTTGCCGCCGATGTTCACGCCGATGGGGCACTTGATGCGGTCGAGCGCATCCTTCGGGACCCCGCGCGCCTCGAGGCGATCGCGGAAGCGGCGCCACTTCGTCTCGCTGCCGATGAGGCCGAGGTAGCGCGCGGGCCGGCGCACCACGTCGGCGACGATCGCCTCGTCGACGTCGTGGCGGTGGGTCATGATGGCGACGTAGGTGCGATCGGCGCTCCAGGCCGCGTCGCGCACGAACGCGTCCCACGGGACGCCGTGGCGGCGCACCCCCGGGGGCAGCGCGCTCGACCACTCGTCGCGCTCGTCGACGGCGTGCACGGCGAAGGGCGTGCCCGCCAGCACGCGGCAGAGCGCCTGCGCGACGTGGCCCGCGCCGAACAGGTACAGCTGCGGCCCGGCGTTCAGCGTCTCGACGAACGTCTCGACGACGCCGCCGCAGCACTGGCCGGCGGTCGCCCCGAGCGGATAGCGGAACGTCTTGCTGTCGCCGGCGGCGAGGCACGCGCGCGCGTCGTCGATCGCCAGCTGCTCGAGATGCCCGCCGCCGATGCTGCCGAAGAAACGTCCGTCGCCGAGGACGATCATCTTGGCGCCGGGCGCGGCGGGGCACGAGCCCGCGCAGCGCACGACGGTGACCAGCGCCGCCGGCGTACCGCCCTCGCGCAGCCGCTCGAGCTCGTGAAGCCAGTCCCACATCCCACCGACTGTCATAGCAAGAGGCGCGGTGCGTGCGGCGACAGCGGGTGGGGGGGCCTTCGCTCCGGCCCTCCCATGTTATGTTATGTCACATAGCCCTCGGCGGAGGGCTCTCCCCGGGGCTCTCCCCCATGTCTCGTGGTCGGCCGCCGATCTCGAGGGCGGCGATTCGCGCTGACCGACCAGGCACTAGACGACGCTGACGTCGACGGTGACCTCGAGCGAGGAGGCGTCCACGTACGGCTGCCCCGTGTCGTCGACGAGGACGTTCGCCTGCTGGACGGTCACCGTGAAGAGCAGCTGCCCGGCCTGCGCGCTCACCGAGGCCCCCGGCGCCAGTTCGCCGGCTGCCAGGTCGATCTCGTTGGAGTCGACGGGGGACGTCGGGTCGGCGACGTCGGCCAGCCCGCTCACGCCGATGAGGACGTCGGGGACGAGCGCCTGACCGTCCGGTCCGGTCACCGGAGCGCCGGAGGAGCTGAAGAAGTCGATCTCGCCGAGCGTGTTGCCGCCGGCGTCGACCACCTCGGCCGTCACCGTGCCGTCGCCGTTGGGCGTACCGTCCTGCGGCAGCAAGAACGACCACGAGCCGGCGTTCGGGCCCGAGTAGACCGGGTAGCCGCCGCCCTGGTTGCCGACGTACGTCGGACCGCTCGGTGCCGGCCAGCCGTTGCATCCCGTGCCGAACGCGGTCAGGGCAACGAGCAACGCGAGGATTCGCCAGGGAATCTTCACCGCGCGACCTCCTGACGGCGGTCTTGCATCCTCCGCGCCGCGCCTCGCGGGGCCGCAAGCCGCGGAAATCGCGTTCGCCGGCGGCGGTTCATGGCCCCTCCCGGCACGGACGATCTCCCTCGCACAAGGAAAGTTTCCGGGTCCCGGCGCAGCGGCCCCGACCCTCGCCGGGCGCCGAGCAGGTCGAGTCAGGGCCGCCGGGCGAGCGTCGCCTGGAAATCGCGCAGCAGGTTCTCGGCGACGCGGCGCCGGTAGCGCGCGCTCGAGCGCACGTCGTCGATCGGCGCGATGGCGCGCCCCAGGGCCGCGACCGCGCCTTCGATGTCCCCCGCCAGAAGCGCCCGCTCCACCTCGTGGCATCGCAGCGGCACGGGCGCGACCCCGCCGAGCGCGATCTTCACGTCGTCCTTCGCACCGCACGCCGCGAAGCACACCTTGGAGATCGCCTGCGCCCGCCGCGGCCCCACCTTGCGGTAGAAGTGCACGCGGTCGGCGCCGCCGCGAGGGACGAGCACGCGCGCGATGATCTCGGCGGGCGCGGCGACGGTCTGCTTGTAGCCGGTGTGGAAGGCGTCGTACGGCACGCGGCGCGCGCCGCGCTTGCTCACCAGCTCGATCTCCGCGCCGTACGCGAGCAGCGCCGGCGGCGAGTCCGCGGCGGGCGACGCGTTTCCGATGTTGCCGCCGATCGTGCCGCGGTTCTGGATGGCGACGCCGCCCGTCTCGCTCGCCGCCTGCACGAGCATCGGCAGGTCGTGCACGACGACCGGGTGCGCTCGCAGCTCGGTGTACGTCGTCAGCGCGCCGATCGACACCGCGTCGCCCTCGACGCGGATGCCGCGCAGCTCTCCGACCGACCACAGGTCGACCCAGCGGCGGTGCGCGAGCTTGCCGGCCGACAGCATCACCATCACGTCCGTGCCGCCCGCGAGCGGACGGCACCCCGCCTCGACCATCGCCAGCGCGTCGGCCAGCCCCTGCGGGGCCCGCAGCTCGAAATCGGCCAGATCGCTCCTCATGGCCGCCTCGCCCCGCGCGTGGCCGGCTCGTGCTCCATCGCGTGCACGACCGCCTCGAAGATGCGCACGTACCCGGTGCAGCGGCAGATGTTGCCGGCGAGCGCCTCGCGGATCTGCGCCTCGCTCGGGCGCGGCACACGATCGAGCAGCTGCTTGGCCGCCAGGATCATCCCCGGCGTGCAGATGCCGCACTGCGCGCCGCCGTGCTCGACGAAGGCTTGCTGGATGGCCGCCAGCTTCTCGCCGCTCGCGAGCCCCTCCACCGTCGTCACCTCGCGCCCGCGCACCTGCGCGACCGGCACCAGGCACGAGTCGACGAGCTGCCCGTCGACCAGCACCGCGCAGGCGCCGCACTCCCCTTCCCCGCACCCCTCCTTCGTCCCGGTGAGCGCCAGGTCCTCGCGCAGCACGTCGAGCAGCCGCCGCATCGGGTGCACCGCCGGCGCGCACGGCTGGCCGTTGACGCGGAAGCCGATGCGGTCAGCCAAGCGCCGCCTCCATGGCGTCGAAGATCGCCTCCGGCGTCGCCGGCACGCGCGTGACGGAGACGCCCGTCGCGTCGGCGATCGCGTTGACGATCGCCGGCGCCGGCCCGTCCATCGGCAGCTCGCCGATGCCCTTGGCGCCCGCGGGGCCGTTCTTCCAGGGGCCCCCGCTCGAGGGGATGTGACCCGTGGCCATCTCGTCGAAGACCACGTGCACCGGCGGCATGTCGACGCTGGTCGGCACGATGTAGTCGGTCATCCGATCGTTGGCCATGCGCCCGTCCTTCCACACCACGTTCTCGAACAGCGCCCAGCCGATCCCCTGCGCGACGCCGCCCTCGATCTGCCCCGCGGCCAGCACCGGGTGGATGACCTTGCCCACCTCCTGCACCGCCCAGAAGTCCTCGACCCGCGCCTCGTAGGTGCGCAGATCGACCGCGACCTGCGCGACGTACACCGCCCACGAGTACGCGCCGTACGCGTCGCCGCGGAAGGCCTCCTCGTCCCACTGGATGTCGCGGGGCTGCTCGTACTGGACCGTCGCGCGCAGGGTGCCGCGCTCGCGGACGAAGCGCGCGCACGCCGCGCGGAAGGCCGCCGCGTCGTACGGCTCGGCGAGCACCCCGCCGGCGAGGAGCTGCGCCTTGATCGACGCCGCCGCGGCCTCGACCAGCTTGCCGACGATCGTGCACGTGCGCGACGCGACGGTGGGGCCGCTGTTCGGCACGTCGCGCGTGTCGGGCGTGGCGATCTCCACGTCGTCGTAGCCGACCCCCAGCGCGTCGGCGGCGATCTGCGCGAAGATCGTGTTGGTCCCCTGGCCGATCTCGGTGCTGGCGGCGAGCACGCGCACGCGCCCGTCCTCGGTCCCCTCGGCGCCGACGATCGACGCGAGGTGCTTCTCGCCCGCTCCGGTGAAGCCGGTGCCGTGCAGGAACGTGGCGAGGCCCATCCCCCGGCGCACGGGCCCGCCGCGCGCGTTCTCCTCGGCGAAGCGCGCGCGCCTGGCGTGCCACTCGCTGGCGGCGAGCGCGCGATCGAGCATCGCGGCGAGGTCCACGTCGTCGCGCACGACCTGCCCGGTCGACAGCGTCTGCCCGTGGCGGATGAAGTTGCGCCGGCGCAGCTCCTCGGGCGCGAGGCCGAGCCGGAGCGCGACGGCGTCCATGTGCCGCTCGAGCGCGAAGAGCGACTGCGGCGCGCCGAAGCCGCGGAAGGCGCCGTGCGGCGGCGCGTTGGTGGCCACGGCGCGCGCGCGCACGCGCACGTGCTCGACGTCGTACGGGCCGGCGGCGTGGATGCACCCGCGCGACAGGACCACCTGCGACAGCGTCGAGTACGCGCCGCCGTCGATGACGAAGTCGATGTCCAGCGCGACGATGCGCCCGTCCTTCGTGACGGCGGTGCGGTGGCGCGTGCGCGAGGGGTGGCGCTTGGTCGTCGCCGCCATGTCCTCGGCGCGGTCGTAGACGATCTTCACCGGCTTGCCGCTCTTGCGGGCGAGGAGCGCCGCGTGCAGCGCGATCATCGACGGGTACTCTTCCTTGCCGCCGAAGCCGCCGCCGGTCTCGAGCTGCACGACGCGGGCCTGCGGGGCCTCGACGTCGAAGGCCTTCATCAGCGCCTTCTGGATGTAGTACGGGCACTGCATCGAGCCCCAGACGGTCACGGCGCCGCCGGCGTCGACCTGCGCGATCATCCCGTTCGGCTCGATGTACAGCTGCTCCTGCGCGCCGGTGGCGTACTCGCCCTCGACGACGACGACGTCGCCCCGCGCCAGCGCCGCGGCCGCGTCGCCCTTGCGGATCCAGTACTCCTTGAAGACGTTGTCCTCGCCCCACACGATCGCCTTCTTCGCGAGCGCGTCCTCGATCGTCAGCACGGCCGGCAGGGGGTCGACCTCGATGCGCACCGCGGCGCGCGCCTTCTCGAGCAGCGCGCGGCTCGGGTGCGCGAGCAGCAGCACCGGCTCCTCGGGGTGGTTGACGACGCCGTCGGCCAGCGCCGGCTGGTCGTCGTTGATGAGCGCGACCACGTTGTGCGGCAGGTCCTTCGCCGTGGCGACCGTGATCTCGTCCCAGGGGATGCCGTCGCCGAAGTGGATCGCGCGGATGCGCCCGCGCGCGCAGGCGCTGCGCACCGTGACGCCGTGGATCATCCCGGGCAAAACGACGTCGTCGACGTAGCGCGCGCGCCCGGTGACCTTCGCGAGGGCCTCCTTGCGCGGAACGGATTGACCAATGGACGCGACCGGCATCGTCCTCCCCAGGGGCGACAAGCGCTGGAATGTGCACCCCGAGGGTACGCCCGCACCACCGGCGATGCCATGGGGTGAGATCCTTCCCGCCTTCCCGCCTTCCTGTTTCTCTCCTCTCCGAGGTAAGAGGAAGGCATGCGCGTCGTCGTCCTCTACTTCGCCGGGCTGCGCGACGCGGTCGGCGTGGCGGAGGAGGCGCTCGAGCTCCCTGCCGGCGTGCGCACGGTGGGCGCCCTGGCCGACCACCTCGCGGCGCGTCACCCGGCGTACGCCGAGCGGCGCGCGCACGTGCGCATCGCCCGCAACGAGGCGTTCGCGCAGGGCGACGAGGGGCTGGCCGACGGCGACGTGGTGGCGCTCATTCCACCGGTCGCGGGAGGGTGAGCGATGGTCCGGGTGGCGGCGATCACGGTGAGCGACACGCGCACGCTCGACGACGACGAGGGCGGCAACCGCCTGCGCGAGCGCCTCGAGGCGGCGGGGTTCACGGTCAGCGTGCGCGCCCTCGTGCGCGACGAGCCCGACGAGCTGCGCGCGGTCATCGCGCGCGTGTGCGACGGCGACGAGGCGGACGCCATCGTGACGACGGGCGGCACCGGCATCGCGCCGCGCGACCGCACGTACGAGGCCGTGGAGGGGCTGCTCGACAAGAAGCTCGACGGCTTCGGCGAGGCGTTCCGGCGGCTGTCGTGGGACCAGGTGGGCGCGCGCTCGGTGCTCTCGCGCGCCGTCGCGGGCGTGCACCGCGGGCGTGTCCTGGCCGCGCTACCGGGCAGCCCCAAGGCGGTCGTGCTCGCGGTCGACCAGGTACTCGCGCCGATCCTCGCGCACGCCGTCGCCCTCGCCCGCGGCGACAGGCACGGGCACTGAGACCCTCGCCGACCGTCGCGCGCGCTACTGGTAGCTCACCTGCGTCAAGGCGCCCCCGGAGAGCTTCGAGGAGAGCTGGGGGAGCCGCACGTGGTCTTCGTAGGCCCTCGATGCAAACCGTGACGGCGCCGGTGCGCTCGCGCACGGCCGCCGTGCGAACGCGCACGGCGTCACGTCGACGAGGGGGAGCGTCGATGCAAACGAGGGGAGCACCACGTCGACCGCGTCGACGTCGGCCGATGCCGGGGAGCCGTGCGTGCCATCCGAGGAGAGCCGCCGTGCGAACGAGGAGCGACACCCGTCGTCGAAGGAGAGCGCCGATGATCACGAGGAGAGCCGACCATCATCCTCGTGGAGCCGACCGTCGTCCTCGTAGGTCGTCGATGCAAGCCGGGAGCGCGTCCGTTCCAACGTGCAGAGCGGCCGTGCGGAGTTTCACGGCGTCCTTCGGACGACGCATGGCGGCGGTTCGAGCGAGGGGTGAGGCGCGCGTCCTCACGAGAGCGCCCGTCATCGTCCGCACAGCGTCGATGCCCGCTCGCACGGGCGCGTTGCAAGCTCGAAGAGAGCGTGTCCTCGTCGGTACGGACGCGCTCCTCGCCGGAAGGGAGGCTCCGCGCGCTCGCACGGGCGCTGTGCGGGTCGGGGAAGACCGCCCGGTGCTCGAACGGTCCCCGACGCGCGGCGGAGCAGCCGTCCTCGCGACGCGCGCCGGCGCTCGCTTTCAGCGCCACCGTCCGCAGCGCAGCCCCGAACCTTGGCTGCTTCTGAGCTGGGCCGGCTTCACGGGTCGAACGTCTTCCCGTAGCCGGGCGCGGGCAGGCGGGCTTGCCGGACGCCGTCGAGGCGGTCGTCGACCCATGCGTGAGACGGTGATTCGAGATCGGAGTCGAACTCGAAACGCACGCGGCGTGGCCCCGCGCGATCGACGTCGAGGACGGTGACGCGCATGTCCCCGCAACGCACGACCTGACCGCGCGTGAAGGGGGGCTGCTCGCCGCGGAAAAGACCGTTCTCGCCAGGCGGGACGAGACTCTCGCCGGCCTGGACGACGACATCGAGCGTCCGTGCGTCGGGCCGCGAGACGAGCACGTGCCCCGCGACATCCAGGACGTGCCAACGGGCGGGCGGGTTGGCAGTCGGGTCGAGAGCCCAGGGAATGACGAAGAGCGTCGGGTCGAGACTCCGAACGACGACCACATCGGCACGGATCGCGGGGCCGAGCCTGGCGCGGAAGTCGGCCGCCCGACCGGCGAACGCCGTCGCCTGCGCGCGGCACACACTGCTCGTGATGCGCGCGATGGCGGGCCCGTGCACCAGGTGGGCGAACCCGATGCCCAGCGCGACCAGCCCCTCCCAGTCGCCGACCCTGGCCTCCGTCCCCCCTTCGCGGGGGAACCAGACCCGCTCGAGGACGAGCCCGACGGCGTACGCAATCCCCAGCATGCTCGCGCCGAGCACGCGAGGCGCCGCCGCGACGGCGAGGACCGGCACGAGAGACAGCACGGAACCCAGCAGGAACCAGGTCGCGCACTCTCGTCGGGCTTCGTCGAGGCTCGCGAGCGCGCGCCGCAGCGGTACGACGAGGATCGACGCGGCGGCGACGGTGAGGAGGCCGAGGATCCAGAGGGACATCGATTCGTTCACGGTCGCCGGATCCAGCGACAGCCAACCCTGCGCGAGGAGCGTCAGCAAGCGCCCCGGCGCGTGCCGCAAGAGCGCGGCCTGGTCGCGCAGCGGGTCGAAGTACACCCCGGAGCCCACGGCTGCGTATCCCAGCGCGGTGCGCACGGCGAGATACGCGACCGCCGGCAACGCGAAGCTGGCCACCGCGCAGGCCCGCTCGAGGCGGCCCCACCGGCGTCCGACGATCGCCATGGCGAGCACGTATCCGCCGAAGGCCAATGCGTACTCTCCGCCCATGAGGGCCAGCGCGAAGAACGCGGTCGCGCCCGCGAGATGGCGCCAGCGGCGCCGCTCTCGAAAACGGGCGAGCGTCGCCAGGCCGAGGACGCCGAACACCAGCGAGACCAGGGCCGTGCGGTTGGCGAGCCAGAAGAGCGGGAGCACGTGACACGGCGCGAGGGCGAAGACGACGGTCGCGAGGAGGGCCGCGCGAGGGCGAAGACTGCGGCGATAGAGCGAGCGCGCCGCGAGAGCCGCGACCACCCACCAGGCGAACGAGTGCATGTGAAAGGCGAAGGGTTGCTCGCCGAAGACGCGATGGTCGGCCCAGAGCAGCGCGCTCGACAGCGGACGCAGGAATCGGAGCGTGAGCCGAGGGTGCGACCACCAGGGGATGAGCCCTCGATGGAGCAGCAGCGTACGGTCGCCGTCTCCCACGAAGTCGTAGAGGTTCCAGGGGCTGCGCGGCGACGGGTAGGCGCCGTCGATCATCGCGTTCTGGAAGTAGTCGTCCATGAACGGCGGCGATCGGAGCGCCGGAAAAAAGACGACGACGCCGGCTCCGAGCAGCAGCACGACTGCGAGCCAGGGCGGCCACCGCCTGCGGTTGCGCGCGATCATGCGACCGGTTCCGCAGTCTCTCGCGTTTTCGTGGTCACCGAGGACGTTTTTTCCCTCGCGTGGTATCGTGCGCGCCGTGCTGGGTCGTCCATCGCCCGCGTCGATGGCGACGGTCCGGCGGTTCTTCGCCCTGAGGCTGCTCGACAACAGGTACCCGGCTCTGCACGGGATACGCGTTCTCGCGATCCTGTCGGTCCTGCAGATTCACGTCACGTACGTTCTCAGCGGCGACTTCCTCGGGAAGAGGAGCAATCTCCTCGACGCGACGCTCATCGACGAGTCGTACTGGATCTTCTTCGGGATGGACCTGTTCTTCATCCTGAGCGGGTTCCTGATCGGCTCGATCTTGCACCGCTCACTCCAGCTCGACGGCGCGCAGGACGTGTGGCGCTTCTACGTGCGGCGCGTCTTCCGGACCTTCCCGCCATACTGGGTCGTTCTGACCTTGCTCGCGCTTTTCATCGACCTCACCGCGACCCAGCGGCACAATCTGCCCCTCGAGTACGTCTACGGCACCAACTTCGCCTCGCTCGAGCCGCAGTCTGTGGTGATGATCTGGGGCTGGTCGCTCGCCCTGGAGGAGCAGTTCTACCTCGCCGTTCCCCTCCTCTTCTTCGTTCTCTACCGGCTGCCGCGCGACTCGCACCGGATCGCGGCCCTGCTCGCCCTCTGGTGTGCGGCGCCGGCCGTGCGCCTGGCTCTCTATCTCCGCGGAGCGCCGTGGACCTACGAGAGCCTGCAGCGCGCGCTCTATTTCCGCACGTACACGCGGTTCGACGACCTCGTCGCCGGGATTCTCCTCGTCTTCGTCTGCAACCGGTACGGAAGCGCGATCCGGAAGTGGCTCGAAGCGCCCTTTCACCGCGCGCTCGTGGGGATGCTGTCCCTGGCGTGCCTGTGGCCGCTGCACAACCCCGCGCTGTTCGGCTTCGAGCACGCGCTGCTCGTCTACGTGTTCTCCTGGGGCACGATCACCGGTTTGATGTACTTCGGGCCGTTGCTCGTGCTCGTGCTGGGGAGCGAGCGCTGGTTTCACCGTCTACTCTCGGCCCCGATCCTCCGACGGCTGGCGACGTTGGGATACGGCGTGTATCTCGCTCACATTCCGATCATCTTCTACGGGTTGCTGCCGATCGTCCGGGCGCTGCACCGCCGGGGCGTTTCGACCGGTCCCCTCTGGTCGGCATCCGTGGTCGCAGTGACCGCTTGCGCGCTCGCCGTCGCCTACGTCCTGCACCTGGTCGTCGAAAAGCCGGCCCTCGCGCTCCGCGATCGCGTCGCGCGCTGAGCTGGAGCCACTCACCTTCCGCCGTCACTTCTGCACGGTGTTCGACGCCCAGAGCGGCTTGCCGCCCGGCCCGTAGACGACCAGGTTGCCGTCGTCCTGCAGCGACAGGTGCGCGCCCGCGTGGCCGTCGGTCCCGCTGGCCCACATGGCGCCGCTCTCGTGGTCGTACTCGACGAAGTTGCCGTCGCCCTGCATCACCGCGACGTAGCCGCCCTTGCCGTTGGTCATCGTGGCCCAGAGCGCGCCGTGCGGGCCGTACCACACCAGGTTGCCGTCGGTCTGCATGGCCAGCTCGTAGCGGCCGTCGCACGACTTGTACGACTCGCCGGCCTTCAGGCCCTGGCCGGGCTCCATCGCGCCGCAGCCGGTCGGCCTCTGCGGGATCGCCGTCGGCTTCGAGTTCGACAGGCCCACCGGCTTGACGAAGCCGCTGATCGTCATCCCCATCACGCCCGGCGTGTCCCCCACCTTGCCGGGGTAGGCCGGGGCGTCGAGCACGACGTGCGAGGTGCTCGAGAAGTGCGCCTCGCTGCCGCTCTGCCCGTCCCAGTCGCCGCTGATCGTCTCGATGGTCCCGTTGGAGTCGACCTTCGTGACGAGCGCGACGTGATCGGCGTACCCGCCGCCGCGGTAGTTGAACACGACGGCGTCGCCGACCTCCGGGGTGTGGCTGAGCGTGCCGTGGTTCTCGCCGTAGACGTAGAAGCTGCCGGCGGCGGCCGTCAGCTGCGAGGTGTCCTTCGCCCCCGCCTGCGCCCAGACCCAGCGGGCGAAGTCGGCGCACCAGTACTCGGGCAGCCCGCCGTTGCCGGTGCAGCTGCTGTCGAAGCCGCGGCCTCCGCGGCTGTTGGTCGAGCAGGCGCCCTTGCCCTCGTTCGCGAGGGCGATGGAGGCGATCGTCCCGGAGGTCACGTCCGAGGACGTCTCGGAGGTGGCGTCCTCCGAGGCGGGCGCGCCGGAGCAGCCCATGGCCAGCGCTCCCAGCGCGCACGTCGCGGCGGCGGCGAAGGCGGTCGTCCGGTGGGGGAAAGCGAGTCCGAGCAGGTGGCGGGGAGACATGCGCGTGCCCTTTTGCGCGGCGCGTGCCACGGTCGAGCCGCCGCGAAGGGTCGCGATCCCGGTGCCGCCGGGCCGGCGCGTTCGCGACGGCCCGCGAGCTTCCCCCCGCCCGATCGCGTCGCCGCGCGGACCGCGTTCACCCGTGTGGGATCCCGGTGCGCCAGGGAGATGGATCCTTTCCTCCCAGGTCGTATTTCACGCGAAAGGCTATGCTACTTGCCTGCGATCACGTCCCTGATGCGCGCCAGGAAAGCACGCAGATCGGCGGGCCCGCTCGTGGCTGCCGCCTGCACTCGGGCAAGGTCGAGCGACTCGTACGCGTGGGCGACGACGTTGCGGAAACCCGCCGCCCGGGCGAGGCGCTCGGAGAGCGGCCGGTCGATGTGCCCCGCATCCGCCAGGCGCCGAAACGCGTCGGCGTAGGTGGGCGGCGCGCCGAGGCCCAGTCGAACGCAGCATGCGACGCCCAGATCGATGACGATCTGCACGGCCTGCCACAGATGCAGCACGACCGCGTCCGACGCGTCGGACCCCGGCAGGAGCGGACCGCTCGCCGGGAGCTTCGCTGCAACGCGTTCCAGGTGCCGTTCCACCGCCGCCGCGCGTTCCGCCAGGACTTCGCGATCGACCGCGGTCACGGCCCGAGATCCTCCAGCACGCGCCCGTAGGCTCGCACCAGCACGGGCTGCGCGTCGCACCAGAACGTGGCCGCTTGCACGCGAAAATCGTCGAAGACGCCCGCCGCGGACTCGAACAGCGCGCGTCCGTCGCGCGCGGCGCGGTAGCGGAGCAGCGCGCCGGCGCGCCCGAGGTCGACGAGGTCGACCGCGTCCGTGCCGAGCGCTAGCGTGAGCTCGGCGCGAAGCGCATCCGCGTCGGCGACGCCCAGATAGCCCAGGTCCCAATCGGACCCCTCGTGCGAATCGCCGCGCGCGCGCGAGCCGAAGAGCACGAGCAGATCGAGCCCGGTCGCCTGCCGTGCGACACGCGAGACGCGCTCCTCGGGGGTCACTCTCGCGATCTTAGCAGTCCCGCGTCGCGGCGCATGAGCGGTCGAGGTGGACGCCGGCCGAGCGTGCATGTCCTCGGTCGTGCGCCTCGGCCGGGCGGCGGGCATCGCATCCTGCGATACAATGCCGAATCGTGCGGCCCTTCGACGAGGCGCGAACGACCCTGCTCTCCGAGGTGATTCGCGTGTCGAGCGAGCGCGTCCCGCTCGCCGAGGCCGCCGGGCGCGTGCTGGCCGAGGACCTGGTCGCGCGCGAGCCGCTGCCGCGCTTCGATCACAGCGCCATGGATGGCTACGCCGTCGCGACGGCGGACCTGTCGGGCGACGGTCCGTGGGAGCTGCCGCTGTCGGGCGAGAGCCGCGCCGGCGCCGACGCGCCGCCGCTGACCGATCGGACCGCGTGCCGCATCCTCACGGGCGCCCCGCTCCCGGCGCGCGCCGACGCGGTCGTCATGCAGGAGCACGTTCACCGCGACGAGCGCGTCATCCGCTTCGCCGATCGGCCGAAGGCGGGGCAGCACATCCGCCGCGCGGGGGACGACGTCGCGCGCGGCGCCGCGGCGCTCGCGGCCGGCACGCGCCTGTCGGCCGGCGCCCTCGCGCTCGCGGCGATGCTCGATCGCGCCGAGCTGGTCGTCGCGCGCCGGCCGCGCGTCACCATCCTGTGCACGGGCGACGAGCTTCGCGCCCCCGGCGACGAGGCGCGCCCGGCCTCCATCCCCGAGTCGAACAGCGCCCCGCTGGCGGCGCTCGCCCGTCAGGCCGGCGCGGTCGTGCGCGTCGCGCCGATCGCGCGCGACGAGCCGCGCGCCACGCTCCGCGCGATCGAGCAGGCGCTCGAAGGGACGGACGTGCTGCTGACGGTCGGCGGCGTCAGCGTCGGCGACCACGACGTCGTGCGCCCCGCCCTCGAGCGCGCGGGCGTGCGCATCGACTTCTGGCGGGTGGCGATCAAGCCGGGAAAGCCGCTGGCGGTCGGCCGGGGGGCGGGCGCGCACGTGCTCGGGCTGCCGGGCAACCCCGCGAGCGCCATCGTGACGTTCACCGTCTTCGGCATGCCGCTGCTGCGCGCGATGCAGGGCGACCGCCGGCCGCTGCCGATGACGCTCCCGGCGCGGCTCGCGAGCGCTCGGCGGCGCTCGCCCGACCGGCTGGAGCTCGTGCGGGCGACGCTGCACGAGCAGGACGGCGCGCTGTCGGCGCACGTGCACGACAACCAGTCCTCCGGCGCGGCGACGAGCCTCGCGCACTCCGACGGGCTCGCGTTCGTGCCGGCGGGAGAGGGGGCGATCGACGCAGGGGCGCGCGTCGATTTCGTGCGCTGGGGCGACGCGTGAGCCGTCCCCGGGTTTCGACCACGCTCCGGCGGAGCCGGAGACGTGCCGTCGCCGGCGTCCTCGTCGGCGGCAAGGCGACGCGCATGGGCGGCCGTGCGAAGGGGCTGCTGCCGGCGCCCGACGGTCGTCCCATCGTCGAGAGGTGGGTGCAGCTCCTGGAGTCGGTCGGCGCGGACGTCGTCCTCGTCGGGGCGGGCGACGCGTACGCGCACCTCGGGCTCGAGCGCGTGGAGGACGACCCGCCGGGGATCGGTCCTCTCGGCGGCCTCGTCGCCCTGCTCCGCCACGCGGGGGCCGCTCCCGCGCTCGCGGTCGCGTGCGACATGCCGCACGTCTCTCGCGCGCTCGTCGAGCGCCTCGTCGAGGCTCCGGCGGCGGCGCCCGTCGTCGCGCCGCGGCGCGACGGACGCTGGGAGCCCTTCTTCGCGCGCTACGACGCGCCGCGCGTGCTTCCGGTGGCCCTCGCCCGCGTCGCCGCGGGCGCGCACGCGCTGCAAGGTCTGCTCGACGCCGCCGGCGCCGCCGAGCTGCCGGTGAGCGCCGGCGAGATGCGCGAGCTCGGCGACTGGGACTCGCCAGCGGACGTCAGAGCGTCTCGAGGTACTCGAGCACGGCGCGCCGCTCGTCGGCCGGCAGGCGGCTGAGGAACGGGTGACCGTCGACGCGGTAGCCCGGCGCCTCGCCGTCGTAGACGTAGGCGTGGCCCCCTCCCGCGGCGCGCTCGCCGGGCGAAGCCGGCCTCCAGCGCAGGCCGAGGCCCTCGAGATCGTAGGGCGCGTCCGGCTCGACGACGAAGCGGCGCGGGCGCTGCTCGGGATCGGTCGCCATGACCGCGATGCTCGGCCACTGCCCGACGTGCCCGTAGGTGCCGCGGGCCCACACGTCGAGCAGCACGGGGGGCACGTACCCGTCCGTGCGCGCCACCGTCGTCAGCCCGTGCCCGAGCGCCTCGGCGTTGGCCGCCTCGACGAACTGCGGCGTCACGGCGTCGAGCCGCGCCGAGTCGGTGCCCACGACCTCGACCGGGACGACGCGCTCGCGGTAGCGCACACGCGGCTGCGCGCCGGCGGGCGCGTAGAAGCCGTGGCACCCGGCGCACTTCGCGTCGAACACGCCGTGCCCGCGCTCGGCGAGCGCCGCGTCGATCGGGCCCGGGTACGGCAGCTTGCGGTCGAAGTGCCGCAGGAACAGGTACAGGTCGGTCGCGATGTGCCGGTGCGTCTCGAACCACTGCGGCCGCGCGCCGAACGCGAAGTCGGCCTCCGCCGCGAGCGCGACGGGCGACCCGGTGCCGACGCCGTCCCAGCTGAGCGTGTCGCGGTACGGGAAGCCACGCACGTCGGGGATCTTCGCCCACCCGATGGTGCCGCCGATCGGCACGTGCGCCCCGCGCGCGTCGAGCGCCATCGCGAAGCTCTCGATGGTCGCCACGCGCCCCGGCAGGCCGCCGGCGAGGCGCTCGACGGCGGCCGCGCGCGCGTCGGCGCGCTGGCGCATCGCCGCGACCGTCGCGCGGACGATGGGGACGCGCGCGCCCTCGGGCCAGGTGAGATCGTGCTCGCGCGCGACGCGGTTCGCGAGCGCGAGCAGGCGCGACGTCGCGAACGACGGATCGAGCGCGATGCGGACGAGCGCCGCGTCGTAGGCGTGCACGCGCACGTGCGTGCTCCCCAGCCCCGACACGAAGCGATCCCCGCCGGGAAGGCGCAGCCGCTCGGCGTGGCAGAGCTGGCAGTTCATGACGAGGAACGGCACGCGCGTGTTCGGATCGACGGTCAGGTGGAAGCCCGCCGGGAGGGATCCCGGCGGCGACGCCGGATCCACCGCGAACCCGAAGCGATCGGCGAAGCGCGCCAGATCGCCGCCGAGCTGGTCGGGGTAGCTCTCGACGAGCGCGAGCCACACCGGGTAGGCGACGCCCGTCGCGTACGGATCGCCGCCGCCGAGGTGCGCGAAGTACGCCTCGCCGGCGGACGCCGAGAGGCCGTGGTCGTGGTACTCGTCCGGATCGCTGAAGGCGGGCGCCGGGTCGAGGGCGGGCGCGGGCGCCGCCGCGGCGGGCGCGGGCTCGGGCGCGCGCGCGCAGGCGGCGAGGGCGAGCGCGGCGGCGAGGAGGGCGTGGGCGCGGCTCATCGGCCGTGTCCGTGGTCGTGCCCTTCGCCGGCGTGGGGGTGCCCGTGCCCGTGCTCGTGGTCGTGGTCGTCGCCCTCGCAGCGCGCGTCCTGCCATCCGACCCAGTACGCGCCCTCGGGCCCGTGCTCGCGCTTCCAGATGGGGACGCGCGCCTTGACCCGATCGATGAGCGCGCGGCAGGCGCGGTACGCCTCGCCCCGGTGCGGCGCGCTCGCCGCGCAGACGACGGCGACGTCGCCCACGCAGAGCGCCCCGGTGCGGTGCACGACGGCCAGGCGCACCCCCGCGATCTCGCTCGCCAGCTCGTCGGCGATCCGCGTCATCTCCGCGACGGCCATCGACGCGTACGCCTCGTACTCGAGCTTCACGACCGCGCGCCCGTCGTTGTGATCGCGCACGGTGCCGAGGAAGACGCACACCGCCCCCGCGGCCGCGTGCTTCACGTGCGCGATCGCCTCGTCGACCGACAGCGGCGCGTCGCGCAGCGCGACCAGCGCGCCGGACGCCGCCGGCCCTGCCGCCTCGCTCCCGTGCCTCGACCCGCTCACGCGCCACCCCGCTCGCGCGGGCGGGTCACCTCGCCGCTCTTGCCCCCGCTCTTGGACTCGAGCTGCACGGCGTCGATCGTCGCCCAGCGATCCGCGCTCTTGATCATGTCGTAGACCGTCAGCGAGGCGACGCTCGCCGCCACGAGCGCCTCCATCTCGACGCCGGTGCGGTCGAGGGCCTCGACGGTGGCGCGCACGCGCACCTCGCCGCGCGCCGGCTCGAGCGCGAGGTCGACCGCCGCGTGCGTCGTGCGCACCGGATGGCACAGCGGCACGAGCTCCGGCGTGCGCTTGGCCGCCAGGATCCCCGCGATGCGCGCGGCCGCGAGCACGTCGCCCTTGGCGACGCCGCCCGACGCGATCGCCTCGACGACCTCGCGCGTCGTCCGCACGCAGGCGCTCGCCACGGCGCGGCGCGCGCTCTCGCGCTTGTCGCCGACCGACACCATGTGCGCCTCCCCCGCCGCCGTCAGGTGTGTGAAGCGCGGGGGGACGATCTCGTCGTACGCCTTCGCGAGCTTCTCGGGCTTGCCGGCGCTCTTGGCGAGCGCGTAGCGGTCGAGCGGCCCGAGCGAGCGCCAGCGCGCGTCGTCGAGCGGGCGCGCGGGGCCGAGCGCGCCGGAGAGCGCGCGCGGAGGCGACGCCGGATCGGGGTCGGCCTGCGGATCGACGGCCAGCGGGGCGGGCGTGGCGCGCTCGAGCGCGCCGAGGACGGCGCCGTCGACGCGCTCCCCCGCCCCCGCGCGCACGATTCGCCAGCGCTCCTCGAGCGGGAGCGTCAGCCAGGCTTCCAGCGACAGCTTGCGGCCGAGCACGTCGAGCACCCGCCGCGCGGCGAGGGGCATGAAGGGCAGCGTGTCGTCGATTGCCTCGAACGCGTAGATGCCCGGGGCGGCCATCGGCCGCGCAGTCTGGCATAGTCGAGGCGGCGGGGCACCCGGTTGCGCGCCCATCGGCGCGCCCATCGGGGAAAAGCGGAGCCAGGTGAAACCGCCGGCCCCGGGCCGCGTATTTGCTACGGTAAACGACCCATGCACGCCGCCTCGCCGACGCGCCACCTGCCGCTGCTGGGCGCCCCCCGCCTGGAGCCGCGCACCGTCCGCGTGTCGCTCACCGATCGCTGCGATCTGGCGTGCGTGTACTGCCGCCCGTCGCGCAGCGACGGCTACCTCGAGAAGCGCCTCGACGACGACGCGTGGAAGTCGATGGTGCGCGCGCTCGTGCAGGCGGGCGTGCGCCGGGTGCGCATCACCGGCGGCGAGCCGCTGCTGCACCCGCGCGTGACCGAGCTGGTGGCGTTCGTGGCGTCGCTCGGCGTCGAGGATCTGGCGCTGACGACCAACGCCACGCGGCTCGACGCGCTCGCCCGGCCGCTGCGCGACGCCGGGCTGCGCCGGCTGACCGTGTCGCTCGACTCGCTCGTGCCCGAGCGCTTCTGGCGCGTGACGCGCGGCGGCCGGCTCGATCGCGTCCTGGCCGGCGTCGACGCCGCCGTGGCGGCGGGCTTCGAGGAGCTGAAGACGAACACGGTCGTGCTGCGCGACTGCAACGACGACGAGCTGCCGGCGCTGGTCGAGTGGGCGTGGGCGCGCGGGATCGTGCCGCGATTCATCGAGGTGATGCGCGTGGGCGAGGGCGCGAAGCTGCCGCCCGAGAAGCTCGTGGGCCACGCGGAGATGCGCGCGCGCCTGGCGCACCTGCTCGAGGACGAGGCGGGCGCCCGCGACCCGGAGCGCGGTCCGGCCAGGTACGTGCACGCGCGGCGCGATCCGCGGCTGCGCGTCGGCTTCATCACCGGCAGCACCGACACGTACTGCGACACGTGCGACCGGCTGCGCGTCGCGTCCGACGGGACGCTGCGCCCCTGCCTGGCCACCAACGACGGCGTGGCCGCGATGGCGCTGGCGCAGGCGGGCGACGTCGACGGGCTGGTGCGCGCGATCGGCGAGGCGTGGTCGCTCAAGCCCGACGGGCGCACGTGGAAGGGCTGCACCGAGGAGACCGCGGCGGCGGTGTCGATGCGCGCCATCGGCGGCTGAAGCAGGGGTGCCGCGTTTCAGCGGCGCGCAGCCGCGGAAACGCCACGCCGCCACGCCGCCAAGGCGCCAAGAGAGGAAGAGGAGAGGGAGGAAGCCGGGCCACCACGCCTGGCGGCGTGGCGGCCTGGCGGCTTGGCGTTGGTTTCTGGCTTGCGTGTCCGAAAACGGCGAGACGGACGGACGCGCGCGTCGTACATCGAGGCTCGTGAACGCGACGCTCGACTCCGATGCCTGCTACCGCGCGCTGGCCGCGCGCGACGCGCGCTTCGACGGGCTGTTCTTCGTCGGCGTGACGACGACGGGGATCTACTGCCGGCCGGTGTGCCGGGCGCGCACCCCCGCTCGCGCGCGCTGCGTCTTCTTCCGGCGCCCCGCCGAGGCCGAGCGCGAGGGCTTCCGCGCGTGCTTCCGCTGCCGGCCGGAGCTCGCGCCGGGCGCGTCGCCCGCCGAGTCGACCTCGCGCCTGGTGGCGCAGGCGACGGCGCGCATCGACGCCGGCGCGCTGAACGAGGCGGGCCTCGACGAGCTGGCGCGCGAGCTCGGCGTGACGGCGCGCCACCTGCGCCGCGCCGTGCGCGAGGAGCTGGGCGTCTCGCCGGTCGCGCTCGCGCAGTCGCGCCGCCTGGCGCTCGCCAAGCACCTCCTGCACGACTCTTCGCTGTCGATGGCGGAGGTCGCGCTGACGAGCGGCTTCGCGAGCATCCGCCGCTTCAACGCCGCTTTCCGCGCGCGCTACGAGCGCAGCCCGAGCGAGCTGCGTCGGTCGGCGCGCCCGGGGACCGCCGCCGTGCCGGCGCCCCGGGACGCGATCCCGCTCACGCTCGCGTACCGTCCGCCGTTCGGCTTCGGGGCCCTGCTCGCGTTCCTGGGGGCGCGCGCGCTGCCCGGCGTCGAGCGCGTCGAGGGGGGCACGTATGCGCGGACGGCGCGCGTCGGCGAGCGCACCGGCTGGATCGCGGTGTCGCACGAGGGCGGCGCGCTGCGCGCGCTCGTGTCGCCCTCGCTGGCGACCGCGGTGACGGCGCTGGTGCCGCGCCTGCGCCGGCTGTTCGATCTGGACGCCCGTCCCGACGCGATCGACGAGCACCTCGCGGCCGACCGCGCGCTGCGACCGCTCGTGCGGCGGCGTCCCGGCCTGCGCATCCCGGGGTCGCTCGATCCCTTCGAGATCGCCGTGCGCGCCGTCCTCGGTCAGCAGGTGAGCGTGCGCGCGGCGCGGACGCTCGCGGGCCGCGTCGCGTCGGCGTTCGGCGCGCCGATCGCGACGCCGATCGAGGGGCTGTCGTTCGTCTTCCCGGCGGCCGAACGGCTCGCCGACGCCGCGGAGCACGCGCTGACGGGCCTCGGGCTGACGTCGGCCCGCGCGCGGACGATCCGGGCGCTCGCGCGCGCGGTCGCCTCCGGCACGCTGCGCCTCGACGCCGCCGCCGATCCGCGGTCGCTCGTCGACGAACTGCTCGCGCTGCCGGGCGTCGGCCCGTGGACGGCGCAGTACGTCGCGATGCGCGCGCTCGGCGCCCCCGACGCCTTTCCGGACGGGGACCTCGTGCTCCGGCGCGTGCTCGGCGTGCGCGCGCCCCGCGAGGCGCTCGCCCGCGCGGAGCGGTGGAGACCCTGGCGCGCGTACGCCGCCTTGCACCTCTGGACCTCGGCAGGAGACCCACGATGACCCGACGACCCGCTGCCCTCGTTTCGACGTTCCGCATCCCCAGCCCGCTCGGTCCGCTGACGCTCGTCGCTCGCGCCGAGGGCCTGGCCGGCGTGTACATGGCGGGACAGGCGCACGCTCCGCCTCGCCGCGCGAGCTGGGTCGACGACGCGGCCCCCTTCGACGACGTGCGGCGCCAGCTCGACGAGTACTTCGCGGGCGAGCGCACGCGCTTCGAGCTGCGCCTCGCGCCGGAAGGCACCCCCTTCCAGCGGCGCGTGTGGGACGCGCTCCTCGCCATCCCCCACGGCGAGACGATCTCCTACGGCGAGCTCGCGCGCCGCGTCGGGCTCGGCCCGGGCGGGGCGCGCGCCGCCGGACAGGCCAACGCGCGCAACCCGCTGTCCATCGTCGTCCCCTGCCACCGCGTGGTCGGCGCCGACGGATCGCTCACCGGGTACGCCGGCGGCGAGGACCGCAAGCGCTGGCTGCTCGACCGGGAGCGCGCTCAGCTCGCGGTCAGGTACCGCAGCACCATGTCCGTCAGCTCGTCGGCCGCGTCGCGGGCGCGCGCCGACTCGAGCTCCGCGAGCACCGCGGCGTGAGCCACCGCCTCGACGACGTTGCACAGGACGAACGCCACCGCGGGCAGCTTCGCGCGCCGTAGCTCGTGGCGCCGCGCCTCGAGGAACGCCGTCACGAGCACCTCCACCTCGCGCTCGACGCCCACCACGTGCTCGAGCCGCCCCACGCGCGGCACCTGCTCGATGAGCACCTTGTGCAGCCGCGGGTCGACCGCGTGCGCGTCGAACATGACGTCGATCATCGTGCGCACCGCGACCGGCAGCGGCGCCGCCGCCACCTCGGCCAGCTTGGACTGCACGAGCGACGTCATCTGCTGCACGTGCCGCTCGACGAGCGCGGCGACCAGCGCCTCCTTGCTCGGGAAGTACTGGTAGAGCGACCCCACGCTGACGCCGGCGGCGAGCGCGATGCGGTTGGTGCTGGCGCGGTCGTAGCCGGTCGTGCAGAGAACGCGAGCGGTCGCGTCGAGGATGGCGTCGACGGTCGCCTGCGAGCGCTGCTGGCGGGGCTTTTTCCGGGGGACGGTGCGCGGTCGTCGCGGCACGGCGGGCCTCCTGAATGCGAGTGGCCGATGTGAGCGATAGCTCGCATATTCTCCTCCGACAAGGGAGACACCATGACCTCCATTCGTGATGCCGTCGCCATGGGCCGCGCGCTGTGGAGCTTCGCCGACCTCGTGCGCCACCCCGATCACCTCGATCGCGTGTTCGAGATCTCCGACCACCTCGTGCACCGGCGCCTCGAGGTGCTCGGCAAGATGCGCGACCACTTCGCGCGCGATCCGCGCGGCGCGCTCGCCATCCACGACAAGCCGCGCCTCGCGATCGACCTCGACGCGCTCTCGCGCCTCCCGCCCGGGACGCTGGGGCGCACCTTCGCCGATCACATGCGCGCCAACGGGCTCGATCCCGCCGCCATCCCCACGCTTGCGTCGAGCGACGACCTGGAGTTCGTGCGCGCGCACCTGTACGAGACGCACGACGTCTGGCACGTGGTCACCGGCTTCGGCACCGACGTCGCCGGCGAGCTCGGGCTCCAGGCGTTCTACGCGGCGCAGGCGCCCGGCGGCCTGCCGATGATGCTGCTGGCGATGGGCTTCCTCAACACGGCCCTGTACGCGATGAGCGAGCGCGAGGCGCGCCTCGACGCCATCGCGCGCGGCTGGGACATGGGCCGCCGGGCGAAGCCGCTCTTCGGCGTGCGGTGGTCCGACGGGTGGGAGCGCCCGCTCGACGAGGTGCGCCGCGAGCTCGGGGTGGCGCCCGGGGAGGTTCCGCGGGCGTCCTGAGCGCCTCGGGCGTATGGTGGCGCGCATGGGCCTTTTCACGAAGGCGCGCGCGTGCGTCCTGCCGCTCGGCGTGCTCGGCGCCGGCTGCCTCGCCTACGCGAGCGCGTGCGGGCACTCCTCCTCGTCGTCGTCGACCTCCTCGGTCGGCCCCTTCGGCCCCACGCCGCCGGTGACGGGCACGACGCAGCTCGATCACCTCGCCGGCCCGGTCGACGTCGTGCGCGACAAGAACGGCCTGGTGCACATCTGGGCGACCAGCGCGACCGACGCGCTGCGCGTCGAGGGCTACCAGGTCGCCAGGGACCGCACGGCGCAGCTCGAGCTGCTCCGCCGCTTCGCCGAGGGGCGCACCGCTGAGCTGCTCGGCGACGTCGATCCGGGCCTCATCGACCAGGACATCACGATGCGCACGATCGGCCTCGCGCGCGTCGCGCAGCAGATCTACGACGCGCTGCCGCCCGGCTCGGAGCTCAAGACGTGGCTCGACGCGTACGCCGACGGCATCTCGCAGTTCAACGCGCGGCTGCAGACCGGCGACGAGGCGCTGCCCAAGGCGATGATCGGCATCTCGCCCAAGGCGTTCACGCCGTGGACGGGCGTCGACTCGCTGGCGATCGGGCGGCTCGAGTCGTGGGAGCTCGCGTACACGGCGGACTCGGAGATCGCGCAGACCGCGTTTGAGCAGGCGGCGAGCCAGCGCTTCGCCGGGACGCTGCGCGCGGGCTTCGACGTCGACGTCGTGCACTTCGCGCCGCTCGACCCGACGCTGGCGATGAACGGCTTCCCCGACGACACGAGCCACACGATGGCGCTGCTGCCGCGGCCGTCGCGAGCCGCCGCGCGGCGCGCGCTGCCGACGCCGCGCGTCGCGCCCGGGCTCCTCGCGAGCGCCGGGCCGTTCGTCGAGGCGACGCGCGCCGTGCGCGACCGCCTGGGCAAGCTCGGGGTGCGCGGCTCGAACGACTGGGTGGTCGCGCCGGAGCGGACGGCCACCGGCCACGCGATGCTCGCCAACGATCCGCACCTGTCGCTCAGCGCGCCGTCGGTCTTCTGGATGGTGCAGATCGACGCGCACGATCCGTCCGCGCCGGACGACAGCCAGGACGTCCACGTCGCCGGCACGGCCTTCCCCGGCATCCCGGGGGTCATCCTCGGCTTCAACCGCGACATCGCGTGGGGGGCGACGACCGCCGACTACGACGTGACCGACGTGTTCAGCGAGAAGCTGACGCCCGACGGCAGCGCGGTCGTGTTCGAGGGCAAGACCGTGCCGCTGCAGAAGGTGCGCGAGGAGATCGCCGTCGCCGGGCGGAGCACGCCGCTCGAGTACGACGTGCTCGTCGTGCCGCACCACGGCCCGATCGTCCCGGACATCGTCAATCACCAGGTCGTGCCGCCCGACCCCTCGCAGGGGGCGCTCAGCATCGAGTGGACCGGCTCGAAGCCGACCAACGAGCTGGCGGCCGTCGCGGGCTTTCTCCGGGCCAGGAGCGTCGAGGACTTCCGCACGGCGGTCCGCGACTTCGCGGTGGGCGCGCAGAACTGGGTCGTCGCCGACACCCACGGCGACATCTTCTACACGACGCAGTCGCAGATCCCGCTGCGCGACAAGCGCGCGTACACGTGGGACCCCGCCTCGTTCACCGGGACCCTCCCGTGCTTCGTCGAGCCGGGCGACGGCACGGCCGAGTGGACCGGGCAGTACCTGGACGAGGCGTTCGTGCCGCACGTGAAGGACCCGCCGGCCGGGTACGTGGGGACGGCCAACGGCGACCAGGTGGGCGGCACGCTCGACGACGACCCCTCCAACGACACGCTGCCGAACGGCCAGCCGATCTACCTGGCCTGCTGGCACGATCCGGGCTTCCGCGTCGGGCGCATCCACCAGCTCATCGAGGGGCTCGGCCACCCGATGACCCTCGACGACATGGCCGCCATCCAGGCCGACGCGCGCTCCGCGCTCGGCGCGAAGCTCGCCCCCGGCCTCGTGACCGCGCTCGAGCACGCGATGGCCGAGGCGGCGACGCCCGGCACCCACCAGGACCTCACCGCCGTCGTGTCGAGCGCGCGCTACAAGGCGGCGCCCGTCCAGGAGATGCACGATCTCCTCGTGCAGTGGGGGGCCTCCGGCGGCTACGACACGCCCGCCGGCGTGAGCCTCGACGACGGCTCGCTCTCGACGGACCCGAAGCAGGCGGCGTCGAGCGAGGCGACGCTCGTCTTCCAGACGTGGCTCATGCGGGCGATGCAGGCCATCCTCGGCGACGAGCTGACGGCCATCGGCTACGACCCGCCGCCGCTCGACTACCACGACCTGCGCGTGGTCACGACGTACCTGCTCACGGCCGACGCGACCAAGCTCGCCACCTACGATCCGTTCGCCGGCGGCAGCGAGCTGTTCGACGATCTGACGACGCCGAACGTCCTCGAGACGCGCGACGAGCGGGAGGTCACCTCGCTGCTCGACGCGCTCGACTACCTGAACGCGGCGCTCGGCCCCGATCGGAGCAAGTGGCGCTGGGGCCTGGTGCACACGCTGCGCTTCCAGTCGCTCGTGTCGCTGTGGGGGTCGCTGTCGATCCCGCAGATCGGCGACGGCACGTTCCCCAACGGCTTCCCGCGCCACGGCGACGGGTTCGACATCGACGTGGGCGAGCCGGACGGCATCCCCCTCAGCCTCTTCACGGCGGCCGACGGCGGCGCCGACGCCGCGGCCGACGGCGGGGCGCCGGCGGTGCCGGCCGACCTCGGCTTCGGCTACAGCCAGGGGCCCACGCAGCGCTTCGTCATCGACATGGACAAGAACGGTCCGGTGGCGCGCAACGTGCTGCCGGGGGGCGAGATCTGGGACGACACGAGCCCCCACTTCGAGGACGAGGCGCAGATGTGGCGCCGCAACGAGAACCACCCGTTCGCCTTCGCCCACGACGACGTCGCGGCGGCCGCCGAGGAGCGCGTCCAGTACACGCCGTGACCGGCGCCCGCCCGCGGCAGGCGCCCGGCACGCTCGTCACTCCTCGGCCGGCGGCATCACGCGGCGCAGCAGCACGCCGACCGACTCGCCGGCCGCGCGCAGGATGCGATCGAGCGGGCCGCCGCGCACGGTCGGCAGGCTGTCGAGCGCCACGTCGTAGGTGATGACGCCCGCCTCGGCGCCGCGCTCGGTCGCGCCGAGCTCGTTCATGATGCCGCGCATCGGTGCGTTGTCGGCCAGCACGTCGGCGCGGAAGGTGTGCACGCCGCGCTCGCGCGCCGCCGCCGCCAGCGCGGTCGCGAGCAGGCGGCCCACCCCCTTGCGCTGCATGTCGTCGACCACCGTGACGGCCGCCTCGGCCACCGTCGGCTCCCCGGCCAGCCGCACGAAGCGGGCGACGCCGAGCCCTTCCTCCGTCTTGAGGTCCGGCGACTCGCGCGTCGCGACGATCGCGACGTGGTCGTGGCCGTCGACCTCCGTCAGGTAGCGCACCGTCGCGTCGGTCAGCTCCGAGACGCCGCCGAAGAAGCGCCGGTAGAGCGACTCCGGCGAGAGGCGATGGAACGAGCGCCGCAGCTCCGGGCCATCGCCGGGCCGGATGTGCCGCAAGGTGACGCGCGTGCCGTCGTCGAGCACGTGCTCCTCGCGGAAATCGGCGCCGGTGCGCATCGACGCCGTAGGGGATAGCTCAATCGCCGCTTCCCTGCCGCACGACGATCTTGCGCGCCTTGACGGCCGCCGTCTTGGGCAGACGCACGAGCAGCGTGCCGTTCTTCGTCTCGGCGGTGATGCTCCCCGTGTCGATGCCCGCAGGGATGCGGAACCTCGTCGCGAAGTCGACCTCGTCGTACTCGCGCGCGAGCGCCGGCGGCTCGTCCTTCGTCTCGGACCGCCTGGCGAACAGGGTCAGCGTGTCGTTCTCGACGCGCAGGTCGACGCCGTCGGGGGGCACGCCCGGCACGTCGGCGACGAGGAGCAGTTCGTCGGCGTTCTCGAACACGTCGACGGGGGGAGCGGACGCGCGCCGCTGATACGCCTTGGCGTGCGCCGTGCCGTTCTTCTCGGGGACCGTGGAAATGACGTCGCTCATGGCTCTTTCCCTCGCTTCGGAAGTCAAACGGCCTTGACGGAGATCTGGCGCGGAAGCGCCTCTCTGGCCTTGGGTAGCGTGATGGTGAGCACCCCGTTCTCGAGCGTCGCCGTCACGCCCTCGGCGTCGACGCGGCCCGGCAGGGGGAGCTTGCGCGTGAACGCGATCGACGCGCGCTCGCGCAGGTGGACCTTGTACCCGTCGCGCACCTCGCCCTTGCGCTCGCCGCGCACGACCAGCGCGTCGTCCTCCATCGAGACCGACACGTCGCCCTGCGCCAGGCCGGGCACCTCGGCCTTGACCACGAACGCCTCCTTCGTCTCGAACACGTTGGTCGGCGGCCAGGCGGCGCGCGCGCGGTGGCGCGGTCGCTCCCGCGTCCACGCCGGGTCGGCCCAGCCGTCGAACGCGCGATCGATGCGCCGCTGCAAGAGGTCGAGCGTGCGAAGCGTGTCGTCGAAATCGATCCAGCCGGTCAGCATGATGAACCTCCAGGCAGGCGGCCTCGGCGCCGTCGCAGACACCGCGCTGGCGAGCGCAGCCTGCGACGGACGCACGGCGGGCCGTCGTCGTCGTCGTCGTTTCGAGCCGGCGCGGCGTCCGGAAGGACGCGTCGCCCCGGGCTCGCTCCATGGGTTAATCACGCGTCCCGGCGTGTAAAGGGGTTGGGTCGCACCAGCCCGAGCTTGCGCCACGGGTGAGCCGGACTCACTTCCCGGGCCGCTGCGACGCGAGCCGTCGAGGAGCGCGGACGCAGGTGGTGTCTCCGATCGTCCAGAAATGCTTCGGACTCCGAACTATCTCGCGGTCGGCCCGAGCGGCCCCCCGGCCTACGGTGGCCTCCGGCGGCCGGGCGCGGCGAGCCCCCCGTAGCAGCGTCTGACTGCCAGGCGCATTGCGCTGGTTCTTCGTTCCCGGCAGATCGGCACGCTCGCATCAGCGCCGAGCCGCCCTCCTGACCAGCCTCGCTCCGCCCACCCCGACTCTCGCCGAAGAGCCCATAGTCCACCAGCGTCCGGCGGTGAAGGGCCGGCGTCACGGATGCCGAGCGAGCAAGTTCGCCAGCGGCGGCACGTTCCACTGGGCGCGCTCCGCGTCGGTCGTCTTCGGATCACATGGGGCGATGTGGCGTATCCGCTGCACGGCCCCCGTCTTCCGAGGTGAGGCCGCGCTGCGCATGCTGACAGCATGACGGCAACGGAAGCGAAGTGGGCAGAGCGCGTCCGTCGATGGCGAGCGAGCGGGAAGACGGCGCCGGAGTTCGCACGCGGCCAGGGGTTCGAGTCTTCGACACTGCGGTACTGGGCGAGCCGGCTGAAGCAGCTGCCGCAATCGTTAAGCAAGCCGGTGCCGCGCGTGCGCATGCTGCGTGTTCGCCGAATGCCTCGTCGCGCGGATGTCGAGTCGATGGTCGTCGCGGTTGGCGCCGCGCGCGTCGAGGTTCGTCCGGGCTTCGACGGCGCGCTGTTGCGCGAGGTGGTCGAGGCGCTCGCCATCGAGGGCAAGCCGTGATCCCGCGCGGTGTGGAGATCTTCGTCGGTGTCGAGCCGATCGATCTGCGCTGGAGCTTCGATCGCCTCTCGGGCATCGCCGAGGAGCGCGTAGGCCGACCGTCGCGCAGCGGAGCGCTGTTCGTCTTCTTCGGCAAGCGCCACGACGCGATCAAGGTCTTGTTCTTCGACGGCACCGGGATGTGCCTGTTCTACAAGCGCCTGGACCGGGGCACCTTCCGCATCCCTCAGATCGAGGGCAAGGCGACCAGCCTCGAGATCGACGAGCGCGCCCTCGACGACCTGCTCGACGGCATCGACGTCGAGGTCGAGTCGAGACCGCGCCGCTCGACGCGCATGCACTGATTTCTGCGTCGCATGGATGGACAAGTGCGCGCCGCATGCATATTCATGCGCCCGCGATGGCCGAGCGAGCCGCAGCCACGGCGACCGACGAGCGCGTGACCGCGCTACAAGCCGCTCTCGCTGCGGCCCACGAGCAGCTCGCGCAGGTCACCCGCGAGCGCGATCAGCTCCGAGCCTCGCACGCTCGTCTGCGCGAGGAGCTCGAGCTGCTCAAGCGCCGCATCTTCGTCGCCAAGGCCGAGCGCGTGGACACCGCGCAGCTCGAGATGGAGTTCGCCGACAAGCTGCGCCAGCTCGACGCGCTCGCCGGCACGCTCGGCGACGAGCCCTCGGACACACCCTCCGACGACGGCGA
>Ga0080006_1087129_pt1 | contig 47138 bp, 54 predicted proteins | sample RS3BMetagenome_FD_69209 | JGI IMG/M metagenome (GOLD analysis project Ga0080006, IMG submission 69209) | Ferric oxide microbial mat and aquatic microbial communities from Rainbow Spring, Yellowstone National Park, USA - RS3B (SPADES... ... | reverse complement strand
CACGACCTTTATAGGTCAAGAGGTAGGGCGACCACTTTTCCGACTCTCACGATAACATCGTCATGTTATCGTGGTCAAAAAGCCTTTTTCATGACACCTGTAATCAATGTATTGATGCAATATTGCCATTTTTTCAATGAAAAATAATGGGAATTTATAAGGTGCCCCTACCTTACCATTGTTCATTTGTTTCAATTCATCATCCCATCTCGATCTGAAATCAAAATATAGTTTCCCTCTTACTACCAACTCTTCATTATATGGAGACCAGTTACGTTTATTAACTTCTTTATCATTATCAGTATGGGCTATTTGTTTTGTTGTGTTTATCATAATCTCTGCAATGCAGATAGCCTATATAAATATGTCATAAAAATGTCGTTTATTTGTCAAAATTACTTAACATAACACACCATAATTAAAAAGATCGTTAATACATTTAAAAGCAACAAAATTTTTATTAATACAGAATTTTTGTAATATATTATGAAAAATGAGAAAAAAATAATTTGGATAGTAGCAATAGTTCTATTGTTTGCGTTAGTATTTAGTTTAACTTTTAGTTACATTATTGAAGAAAATAGTAGAGATATAATATCAAATCAGCAACTAATGAATTATTCTGTTCCACAAAATTTAATAATATATAAAAATAACAATACTATAATTTACAATACCACAAATGTATTTATTTTAATTGAAGGTGGTCCTATGAATGCACCATCAATGTATTCATTTGAAATATATGGTCTTTTTAATCCTACAATTATAGTTCCAAATGGTTCTAAGATTACTATAATGTTTGTCAACATTGATACAGATCAACATCACAATGTAGCAATCACTAGGTATTTACCACAGGAGACAGGTATGATGGGATCTATGATGCTTCCGCTAGCATTTCCTGGAGCAAGTTGCCCTATTTTACCTCCTTTAACTAATCAAACACATTATTTTTCTTTTTTTTCATTTATTGCTAATGAAATAGGAAATTTTTATTATGTTTGTGAAGTGCCCGGACATGCGGAGAATGGTATGTATGGATATTTTATTGTAAAATAATAAAAAATTTATAATTTATATGTTTTTATAATTATAATATATGAATAATTAATTTTAAATATCAATAAATAAATCATGCTCATAATGAAAAGTAAGTTTTATTCTTTTGGAAGTATCTTAATTATATTAATTACGATTGTTGCCATATTTTCAGGATATTATATGGGTATTAATAACGAACAATTACATACATCGACTTCTAAGAATATTTATTCCATTACTTTATTAGAAATAATGAATAATAATTTCAATGGTTCTATGCAGCCTAGGTTTTATATGATTAAAAATGGTATATTAACATCAACATCAAATATAACAATTCCATCACATACATTAATAATAATGACTATAATTTCATATGATACTCCAACTAATGGTACTCCAAAAATTTATTCCTTGGTGAATGGAACTATCAATAACGAAATTACAATAATAAATGGAACTCTTGCAACAGGCAGTATGTCTTCAAATGGTACGAATCGGGACTGGATAATGAATGTCACCTCTATTCCAGTAAGTTTAATAGCACACACATTTACAGTTTCACAGATTGGTCTTAATATACCTATAGAAGGTGGTTTTACAGAAATTGCAGAATTTTATGTAAATATCACCGGAAGTTTTTATTGGCAATGTATGTCACCTTGTGGGTTGGGTCCTTCAGGTTGGAGTGGATCAATGTCTAAACCAGGATGGATGATGGGTATTCTATATGTTTATTAAGAGGAAATAAAAAATGAAAATTTACAATAACATTTTGGAATTGATAGGAAATACTCCGATTATAAAATTAAATAAAATTCCAGATAAAAATTCTAATATATATGCAAAACTTGAGTTTTTTAACCCAGGAGGAAGTATTAAGGATAGAATGGCTTTATTTATAATTAATGAAGCAGAAAAAAAAGGTTTAATCAAAGATTTAATAGTAGAAAATTCATCAGGAAATACTGGAGCAGCAATTGCTATGATATCTGCAGTAAAGGGTTACAAAACAATTATTACAATACCAGATAAAATGAGTTTTGAAAAAATAAATTTGATGAAGGCATATGGTGCTGAAGTAATAATTACTCCAACCGATGTTCCATATGATTCCGAAAAAAGTTATTATAGCGTTGCAAAAAAAATTGCTAAAGAAAAGGGAGCATTTTATCCAGACCAATATAATAACCCAGACAATATAAAATGCCATTATCTTACAACTGGCCCTGAGATATGGGAACAGATGGATGGAAAGATTGATTTTCTAGTTGCCGGTATTGGCACTGGAGGTACGATATCTGGAATAGGAAAATATTTTAAAGAAAAAAATAAGGAAATAAAAATAATAGGAGTGGATCCTGAAGGATCCGTGTTTTATAATTATTTTAAGGATGGAAAAATAGTAACGCCCCATGTATACAAGGTTGAAGGAATAGGTGAAGATTATTTGGTAAAAGCTGTAGATTTTTCAGTCATAGATGATATTATACAGGTTAATGATAAAGAATCCTTTTTAATGGCCAGGCGATTAGCAAGAGAAGAGGGAATATTTGCGGGAGGATCAAGCGGTGCCGCAATGGTTGCTTCTCTTAAAATTTCAAAAGAGAATCCACACAAAAATATAATTGTCATATTTCCAGATTCTGGATATAGATATTTAAGTAAGATTTATAATGATGAATGGATGATAAATAATTCTTTTATGGATGTGAGGCAATGAAATTTTCAACAAAGGCAATACATATTGGGGAATATCCAGATTTTAGCCAATATGGAGATGTTATTAAGCCAATTCATCTATCTACTACTTTTGCTAGGAGGGATCCACAAATTCCAACAAAAGGATATGAATATATTAGAACAGATAATCCTACAAGACATACATTAGAAGAGAAGCTAGCATCACTTGAAAATGGTAAGTTTGCCATCACCTTTTCTTCAGGACTTGCGGCTGAGAGTACTTTGCTTTTATCAATATTAAAAAATGGTGATGAAATATTGGCATCTGATGATCTATACAGTGGGACTAGGAGAATTTTTAATGATGTATTAATGAATTTTAATATACATTACAATATTATAAATCATTTTTCTATAACTAATATAAAAAACAATATAAATAAAAACATAAAAGTCTTATGGATAGAAAGTCCTACAAACCCGCTTCTTAAAGTATATGATATAAAGGAATTAGCAGAAATTTGTGAGGAAAAAGATATTTTATTAATTGTGGATAATACATTTGCCACTCCTTATTTTCAAAATCCACTAAAACTTAGTGCAGATATTGTTATTCATAGTACCACCAAATATATCAATGGGCACAGTGATTCATTAGGTGGTGCAATAATATTAAATGATGAGGATCTATACCACAAAATTAAATTCAATCAAAACGCAATTGGAGCTGTACTTAGCCCATTCGATAGCTTTTTAACGATTAGAGGGTTGAAAACTCTTGAATTGAGAATGAAACAACATGAGAGAAATGCAATGGAAATTGCAAAATATTTAGAAAATAGGAAAGAAATTTTAAAAGTTCTTTACCCAGGCTTACCTTCTCATCCTAACTATGATATAGCTAAAAAACAGATGAGTGGTTATGGAGGTATGATATCTTTTTATTTCAATGGTAAATATGATAATGTAAAACTTTTCCTCTCCAAATTAAAATATTTTTCTCTAGCTGAAAGTCTAGGGGGTGTGGAATCTCTTTTAGAAGTGCCTTATTTTATGACCCATGCTGGTCTTCCAGAAGAAGAGAAAAAAAGATTAAACATATCAGAAAATTTAATAAGAATGTCTGTAGGTATTGAAAATGTAGAAGATCTTATAGAAGATATTGAAAAAGCACTTTCATAATATATAGATGAAATATTCTATTTTCTATAGGGGATAATACAAAGGAATATCCAATTCTCTGACAGGCTTTTATACCAATGAGGGATATCTGGGGGTATATATGCAAAATTGTCAGGTTCAAGTACTTTTTCCTCATTCATAGCACCTATAATTCCTTTGCCTGATAAAACATATATTTCATGTTCCCAAGGGTGTTGATGTCTCGGGATATATCCATCCTTTCCTAAAATAAATCGTCTCATTGCATAATTATAGGCCCCTTGCTTTTTTGTAATTAACCATTGTATTTTTGCATCCCTTGCATTCTCCATCTCTACGTTCTCAATATTAACCTCATTAATATTATTCGTAAACATTTGTTATCAAATTTACATTATAAAGAGATTTATTAATTTTATGTAGCATTAATTTTTTACAATATCCTAAAATTTTTGATTGTATCTGTAATTTTGTTTAAAAGGTTAAATATAGATCTCTGGCAAAGTCAAACTCAGAAAGCATGAATAATATGAAAAATCTGGATAAAATTTTCTGAAAAATAAGAAGGACAGTAAATGAGACCCTGGAAACAATAATGAACATCGAAAGTGAAAGGTTCATGAAAAATTACATGCTGGTACACTTTCTGCACTATTTAAAGAAGCATGGAGAAAAAGAACAGCCATTGTATGGATACAGTGGATTCTGTATGACATTGGTGCCTATGGTTTTGAACCTTATTCACCCGTGAATCTTAATCTTCTTGGAGTTAATGGATCATTAGCTATTCTTTTCTCATCATCGCTATACATTCCGGTATTTCTATTTGCACTTGGAACAGCATATCTCAATGATATTGCTGATAGAAGAATTCTGCAGCATTTAGGCTTTGGTTTTATGACCTTGGAATGGTATTTGTTGCGCTGGGTGCAATTATAGTTTGCCCATAGCCATTGGACTGGGTGTTACTGGTTTAATATTTTGTTATGGCATAGCGATTCTAGGTTCTGGAAATACAATGGGCCTTTATACCTTAGAACTCTTTCCAACAAAATTAGATACGCATCCATAGGTTCCGCAACAGCAATAACAAGGTTTGTATCCTTCCTTAGCACCGTTGAATTTATTCACATAATTTTATTCTTCGGGAAATTACCTTTCTTTGTTGTGTTTATGGCTATTGCATTCATATTCACACTTCTTTTCATACCAGAAATAAAAGGTCTTTCTATGGAACAGATATCAACGTAAAAATACCACAAAAGAAAGCTTTTATCTGAAGATAAAAAAATAAATTTTTTCAATTTTTTAACCATTTTTCAGATCTTTTTACTGCATTTTTCCATAATTTGTAAGATTTTTCTCTATCACTTTCAGAATTTTTTGGCTGAAATATTTCATCAATTGAATAATATTTCTGCAAATCTGAAGAAAAGAAATCTATAGCTAGGCCAGCAGAAAATGCAGCACCTAATGAAGTTGTATCAGATATTCCTGAACGAATTACTTTAATACCAAGGATATTTGATTGAATTTGCATTAAATAATTATTTTTTGATGCTCCACCATCCACCCTTAGTTCAGTAATTTTTATATTCAGATCTTTTTGCATTGCTTCTAGAACATCCCTTGTTTGGAAGCCAATACTTTCTAATGCAGCATGAATAATGTGTTCTTTTTTTGTAAAGGATGTTAAACCAATTATAAGGCCTCTAGCATTCATGTCCCAGTATGGTGCATAAAGTCCACTGAATGAAGGTACAAAATAAACACCATCAGAACTTCCTGCAGAAAGTGCAATTTTTTCACACTCATTTACATTCTTAAGAATTCTTAAATTATTTTTTAGCCAATCTATTACCGATCCTGTATATGCAATAGATCCTTCTAATGCATATAAAACATTTTTTCCATCGCCGAAGGCTACGGTTGTTATAAGTCCATGTTTCGAATATTTTATTTCTTTCCCTGTATTAAGAAGAATGAATGAACCAGTGCCATAGGTATTTTTTACCATTCCTTCATCATAGCATGCTTGACCTAAAAGTGAAGCCTGTTGGTCTCCTATGATCCCCGATATTGGAATATTTTCCATAAAAGGGCTATCTTCTGTACTAAATCCAAAATATCCTTTATTGGATGAAGGATAAATTTCAGGCAGAATGCTATCATTTATACCGAATAAATTTAATAGATCATCATCCCACCTTAAATTTTTTAAATCCATTAACATGGTTCTAGATGCATTTGTATAATCTGTAGCAAATATACCTCCAGTAAGATTCCATAATATCCAGGAATCTAAAGTTCCTACATATGCTTCATTTTTTTTAACACTTTCATTAAATTTTTCTATGTTATTTAAAAGCCATTTTATTTTAGGAGCTGAAAAATATGTATTTATTAATAGGCCTGTTCTATTTTTAATTAATTTTGTATAATCATCCCTTATTAGGTCATTGCATATTTCTTTGGTTCTTGTATCCTGCCATGAAATTATATTGTAAAATGGTATGCCTGTTTTTTTATTCCAGGCTATTACAGATTCCCTTTGATTAGTTATTCCTATTGCTTTAATATATCCTTTTTCAACCTTAGCTTTTTTTATAGCATCTTTTATAACAATTTTAACATTTTCAATTATTTCCAATGGATATTGCTCTACCCATCCTGGATGTGGATATATTAGGTTATTTTTTTTATAACTTTTTGATACCAACCTTCCATTAATATCAAAAATTATGCATTTAGTACCTGTAGTACCTATATCTATAGATGCAATGTAATTTCTTTCCATGCATTTAATATTGTAAATCTTAATAATAAAATTTGTTCAAAATATTTATCTTAAGATTAATATTACATGAATTATGGAAATTATAGGACATAGGGGATTAGCAATATCCCATGTGGAAAATACTATTGGATCGTTTGAGGATGCCTTCAAAAACGGTGCAAATGCAATTGAACTTGATGTACATCTTTCAGAAGACCATGTTCCAGTTGTTTTTCACGATTTCGATCTGAACAGGCTTGCACATATCCCTTCAAGGATCTATGAACTTTCTCTTTCAGAAATTAAAAATATATCTTTAGGAGAAAAACAAGATAGAATCCCCACCCTTGATGAAGTGATTAATAAATTCTATAACAAAAAAATATACATTGAATTAAAAACAATAGATGATAATGGTAAAAGGTACAGTGAATCCCTGCCTGAAATACTTTTTAAAAAATATGGTAAATCATCTAATCTTGTTTTTATTTCATTTGATCCAAAATCATTGGAAGAATTAAGGTCCTATTCTAGCGATATCCCCCTAGGTCTGGACTTTGAAGAAAACTCAGAAAAAATTTTACCATTAAATTTTTTAAAAAAATTTATGTTAAATAATAAAATTGAATATTTTATTCCAGACATAAAATCATTTTCAAGGTACATTGGAATTCTGGATAATGAATTTAAGAATGTCCCTTGGGTTGTAAACGATATAAGCATTGTTAAAGAATATTTAAATAATATTTCGGGTGTTATTACCGATAGGTGCGATATTATTTCTAAACAGATTAAATAAACTATTTGCTAACGGTATAAACTACATTAAGTATCAGTTCCGAAATATCTCTATCCGTGTCAAGAAGATCATCCAGCTTGTGAATGATTTCTACCAGATGTATAAAAACGAGATAATGCAATGAACCAGATTCTGAATAAACAGTATCAAGAAGGTTGTCTTTAATATCATCTATACTTTCTTCATAGTTTATTATTTCGGACCAAGATTTAATTATTTCCTCCTCAGAATTTGCATTAAGCATTAAGTCAATGGCATCCAAGGCCTTTAAATGCACATTTATTATATCAACAAACTTTTTATAAAAATTGCAAATAACCTTTTCACTTCCATTCCTATCTTTCTGAAGGAAAAGATGAAATCTTGCTATTTCCCTGCTAATAAAATAGAGAAGATCAAGGATATTGTCAAATTTTTCAATCAGATTAAGAAATGTATCCAGAAATGTTGGACTAATAGCTCCTTCAAGAATATTGCTTTTAAGGTCAAACGTTATATTATCCCCATCCTTCTCATAATTTTTTACCCTTTCTTTTAAATTTGTGAAATTTTCACCATTGCATAGAAACATCTCTGAAGTAACTTTTGAAGCATCTTTTTCAAGACCAATGTATCCAGTAAGTGATTCAAAAACCTTCCTTTCACCTATGATGAACATAGATTTGAATGTCCTAATTTTCATAAATATTCAAAATATAAATGATATAATGATAATAAATTTTTCCATATCTTTTTTTATTAAACTAAAAAAAATTAAATCTTATTACTTATTATGATAGTTAATGAGAATTGGATTAACAACCACAGTACCCATAGAACCCATATTGGCAGGTGACCATATACCAAAGGATCTAAACAATATCTTTATTACATCTGACAATCCAGAAAAATATGTAGTTGAAGCTGAAATTGACGGTTTTCCATATAATACCTGTTCTTGGATCAAAGGTTTATATTCTGTGGCTATAAGCGAAAAAATGGATGCAGTAATAGGTGTTGTAAGGGGCGATTGCAGCAACACAGAATCACTTCTTGACTTTCTAGAATTTAAAGGCATCCAAGTAATACCATTCTCATTTCCATATGATAGAAAAAGGTCAAAGCTTGAGGATGAAATAGAAAACATGATGGAAATTTTAGGATCTGACAAAAATAAATTAAATGATGTAATAAGAAATGTACAGACGGCTAGGGAACTTGCCTGGAAGGTAGATGAACTAACAGTTGAAGACAAGGTAACAGGTCTTGAGAACCATTATTTCCTCGTTAATACTAGTGACTTTTTAGGGGATTTAAAAAAGTACATTTCAGAAATAAAAAATTTAATAAATGCTTCTAGGGACAGAAAAAGAATTGATTATAATCTAAGAATAGGATACATTGGTGTTCCACCAATTTTCACAGACATTTATCAATTTTTGGCTGAAAATAGTGTGCACGTTGTTTTCAACGAAGTACAGAGACAATTTTCCATGCCATTTCCTGATTCTGACTGGATTGAAAAATACTTGAAATACACATATCCATATTCTGTAAAGGAAAGAATAATGGATATAAATAATGAGATAAAGAAAAGAAAAATTGATGGAATTATACATTATGTACAGAGTTTTTGTCATAGGCAAATAATTGATTACATTATAAAGGACAGCATTGATGTTCCCGTATTGACAATTGAGGGTAACAGGCCAGGAAAACTTGATGAAAGGACAAAAATAAGGATTGAGAGCTTTATCGATATGCTTCTCTAATAATCCTATATTGATCCATACCCAATCTTAAGGCCTTCATGTTTGATTCCCATGTAAACGCTGGAAAGATTGATTTTATTGCATTTTCTATGTCCTCCTCATCCACGGGTAAAATGTTTGTGGCAATCGCTGCACCTATCATAACCATGTTAATTGATTGATAGTTGCCTGCTTCTTTTGCAAGTGAAACAGCATCAATGCCTATAAAATTTTTAATGGCCAGATCTTTTATAACGCTTTCAACATCAGGATATTTTCCCTCACCAAAGCTCACAGTAATTGGTATTATTTTTTCAGTGTTCATAATCACAGTTGTATTTTTTCCAGCCTTGCCGAGGGCCCTGATTGTTTCTAGTGCTTCAAATCCTATTAGCAAGTCAATTTTTCCCTGAGGCACAATAGGGCCATAAGCATTTCCAATTCTTAAGTCAACGGAAACAATACCACCCCTTTGAGCCATACCATGGATCTCTGACATGACCGTATTAATGTTTCTTTTTGTTGTTGCAGTACCAATGATCATTCCAGCAGAAACAACACCCTGGCCACCAACACCAACAATCGTTACGTTTATTGTATTCATGGTTCATCCCTCTCTATCGCATGAAAGCCACAAACCTGAGTCTGGGAACAGACGCCGCAGCCATCACACAATACTGGATCAATAAGGACAGCACCATCCTTGCCAATGTAAAATGCGGGGCAGGAGAAGTTAAGTACACAGTTCATGCATTTTGTGCATTTTTCCTGGTTGATGTGATACCTTACCCACTTCTTATTTTTTATCATTTCTGCATCTCTTAACAATGCGCATTCCCTTTTTGAAATCACAACAGCCATACCATCAAAGTTCACAGCCTCCCTTATGGCTATAATTGTACTCTTTAAATCATATGGATCAACAGTTTTTACGTACTTGACGCCTATTGCCTTAACAATTTCCTCAATGGAAATTTCAGGTGCTGGTTCCATCATTCCATTTATTGGCAGACCAGGGTTTGATTGATGTCCAGTCATAGCTGTTGTTCTGTTGTCAAGAATTATCAGCACAAACTTATGATTGTTATGAACAGCATTTATCAATCCTGGAATTCCAGCATGGAAGAACGTTGAATCCCCAATAAATGAAATAACTTTCTGGTCAGTTACTTCTGAAAATCCACAACCTGTGCCAACTGATGATCCCATACATAGGAGATAATCTGCCTCTTCATATGGCTTCTGGATACCAAGCGTATAACAGCCTATGTCATTCGGAAATATGGGATCTTTAAGCCTTAGTTGTTTTGAGACTAGTTTTACAGCATAAAAAGTAGCCCTGTGCGGACAGCCTGGGCAAAGAACCGGATACCTGGGTGGCAGATCCAAATTAGCATGTGTCTTTTCTTCTTTTACATCCAGATTAAAAATCTTGGAAAAAACATTAATAATCCTATCAGGATTGAATTCATAGCTCCAAGGAACAATATTATCAAGCTTGCCATGGATTTTCACATTTAAACCATTCATCTGTGCAATTATCCTTACCTTGCTCTCTATAAACGGGTCGAGCTCTTCTATAACAATAATTTCCCTATGCTTTTTCAAAAATTCTATAATCTTCTTTTCAGGCATAGGATTTGAAAAACCAAGCTTAAGAACATCGATCTTTAAATTAAGCATATTTATTGCATCCATTGCAGAATTATATGCTGCACCAGCTGTGATTATACCATATTCACTTCCATTATCGTAGATGACGTTTAAAGGTGAATTTTCGGAAAATTCCTTTAGTTTTTCAAATCTTTCAAGCACTCTGCTCTTTGCAACATAAGCATTTGCAGGAACAAGAACCAATTTACTCTGATCCCTGATAAAATGCGATTTATTTATAATTTCTTTCCTTTTTCCAAATGTAACAGGAGCTCTCTGGTGGCTTACCCTTGTTGTTGTCCTGAAAAGAACAGCAGATCCTGTTTTTTCTGAAATATCGAATGCATAAACAAGGAAATCCTTTGCCTCCTGTGGATTGGATGGTTCTATAAGGGGTAAGAATGCAAATTCAGCATAATGCCTGTTATCCTGCTCGTTCTGAGAAGAAAACATAGATGGATCATCACCTGTCATTATAACGAGACCAGCCCTTGTACCGGAATATCCAATGCTCATAAGAGCGTCTGAAGCAACATTAAGGCCAACGTGCTTCATAAATGTAAAAGCCCTGATTCCTGAAACAGCTGCAGATGCAACAACCTCAAGTGCAACTATTTCATTCGTTGAATATTCAAAATATATGCCTGCCTTTTTTGCAATTCTTGATAGAACATCACCCACCTCACTTGAGGGTGTTCCTGGGTATGTTGCAGTAACACCTACTCCAGCTTCTATAGCACCCCTGACGATAGCTTCATTGCCTAGAAGGAAATGTTTTTCATTATCATCATTAAGGAGCTCATCGTAACCACTCATTTTTACTGCACCTTTTGAAGTGACTTGCTCCATTTCTCCTTTTCAAGCAAAATGTTCCAATCTCTTTTCACATCATTCTGTATATCCTCAATCTCTTCATCTGTAAGGTGCCTGAACCTTCCCTGCTGAAGCATATAATCCCTAACACTAACTTCCTTTTTTGGCATATAGGTTATGTTATAAACACCATGATCTACCTCATATAGAGGAAAAACCTTTGACTCAACAGCAAGTCTAGCAATCTCCACAGTTTTTGCTGGGGATATTCTCCAGCCCGTAGGGCATGTTGCAAAAACATGATAAAACTTAGGACCTTTTATGCTTTTTCCCCTTTCAAGCTTTTTTATGAAATCTTCAGGAAATGCAATAGACGCAGTTGCCGCATAAGGAATGTTATGTGCAACCATTATTTCAACCATGTTCTTTTTCTTTTCCTTTTTCCAGTCTCTTATTTTTCCAACCTGCGTTGTTGTGGTCCATGCGCCCTTTGGTGTTGATGATGATCTCTGTACACCCGTATTCATATAAGCTTCGTTATCATACATTATGTAAAAAACATCCTCTCCCCTCTCAACAGCACCGCTAAGGCTTTGTATACCAATATCAGCAGTACCGCCATCCCCTGCAAAGCCAAGTACATTCACATCATCTATGCCCTGGGCAAGAAGTGCGTTTTTTACTCCTGATATTGCAGCGCCTGTTACCTCAAATGCTGTATAAAGAAGAGGTACATCTAATGTCTTAGCGGGGTATACACCAGGTATCACTGCCCAGCAACATGCTGGTATAGTGACTATCGTATTTTTTCCAAGTGCTTTAAGTGCATACCTCATCGCTAACGTTGCACCGCATCCAAGGCATGCAGTATGTCCTGGAAGCATGTATTCATCTTCAGGTATGGTTAAATTTTTCATCATGCCCACCTACCATCACCAATAAGACCTACCCATTCATAGTCCATTTCCTGTCCCTTTTCAGACATATTTATCACATCTAGGAATATTTTTTCAATTAGGTTCATTGTAACATCCCTGCCCCCCAGGCCACCTATATATCCCTTTACAGGTATCTTTAACCCATATAGGCTGCTCCTTACCTCAGTGAAAACTGCACCACCATAGCCGAATGTATAACTTCTATCAAATACACCTGCACCCTTTACATTTTTTAAATATTCCCTAATCTTTTCATGTGGGAACGGTCTGAAAGATCTGATTCTTAAAAGACCGACATCGTAACCATTATCTCTCATTTTATCCACAACCTCTTTTCCTGTTGAAGCCGTACTCCCCATCATTATAAGAGCATACTTTGCATCATCCATCCTGTACGGTTCCACAGTTCCACCATATCCCCTACCAAATTTTTTATTAAATAGTGCATCAGTTTCATCAATAATCTTTAGTGCATTTTTCATTGCATTATGGCCCTTATATTTAAATTCCATAAATGGTCCCTCTGGCATAATCAAAGAACCAAAACCCATAGGTTTAGAAACGTCAAGCTTGTATTCTGGATTGTAATCAGGCAGGAAATCGTCAACATCATCCTGATCTGGTATATTTACAGGTTCCATCGTATGTGAAAGTATGAATGCATCTTCAATCACCATGGCTGGGAGCAATACTTCAGGATTTTCTGCAATCCTGTACGCCATTATGATCGAATCAAGAACCTCTTGATTGTTTTCACTATATATTTGTATCCAACCTGTATCCCTTTGAGAGATAGTATCCTGTTGATCGCTCCATATGGACCATGGTGGACCAAGTGACCTGTTTACAACACTCATGACGATGGGCAATCTTGCACCTGATGCCCAGTGAAGCATCTCATGCATCAGCGCAAGACCGTGCGATGATGTGGCTGTAAATGTTCTCACTCCAGTATTTTCTGCAGCAATACATGATGCCATGGCAGAATGCTCACTCTCTACCCTTATATATTTTCCATCAAATTCACCATTTGCAATGAATTCTGCTATTTTTTCAACTATGGTTGTCTGTGGTGTAATTGGATATGCAGAAACAACCTTTGCCTTTGCAAGCTTTGCACCATAAGCGGATGCATAATTACCTGTTAACATCTTCATCATTTTTTATCACTCCTCTAGGGATTCTTCAAAAACCATGTCAATTGCTTTTGTAGGGCATTCATTTGCACATATTCCGCAACCCTTACAGAAATCATAATTAATCTCTGGTGCATCAAGCTTTTTTATAGCCTCATTCTTCGCAGCATATTTTTTTGAATCAACAATAATTATTGCAGGTTCAGGGCAAAATTTCCAACAAATCATGCACCTGATGCAATTTTCATACTTTATAACAGGCCTGAACGTTCTCCAGGTACCTGTTTTATTGCTTGTGCTCGGCTCAGTGGTAATTGGTGTAGGGAAATCTTCTTTCATTTTAAAATCACCTTCACGTTTTTAAAAGCATCATCTGCGGATGCTATATTTTCATCAACCATTCCTGAAACATTTTCCTCAATCGCTTTTTTTAATGATTCAAGTTTTACAGTTCCACTCACTTTTGCATATGCACCTAGAATTGCAGTGTTAACTATCGGGGCAGAATGTGATCCAAGACTATGGTTCAATGCTATCTCAGATGCATTGACCGTTGCAAGAACTTTTGCATTTATGTTTAGTTCTTTAGGGTCTTTAATGGTATTAACAAGCACCAGACCACCATCCTTAAGTCCTTTTGTCACATTAACAAGCTTTAATAGGGAATGATCAAGAACAACTACATGGTCAGGATTGTATATCTGTGTTTTTACCCTGATCGGTTTATTATCTATCCTTGTAAATGCTGTAACAGGTGCGCCCCTTCTCTCAACACCAAAATAAGGAAACGAAGACACATACTTTCCTTCATAGAATGCTGCAGTAGCCAATATTTCAGAAGCTATTACCGCCCCCTGTCCTCCTCGTCCATGAAATCTTATCTCAAGCATCTATAAGCACCAAAACCTAATTAGAAGAATGTATTTAAAAATTTGCTATTCCCTTTAAATAAACCTAGAAAATATTAATTTTGTAATAAATGAGGGTATATATCTAACCGATTTGTACCAACTATTTTCATGATTAATAAATAAATTATTAACAAAATTATCAATATTTTTTATATCCTCATCAGAAATATTTATTCTAGAAGCTAGCGCATTATTTCTGGCCTGATCTATATTCTTTGCACCTGGAATAGGTATACCACCCTTTTTTATGATATATGCAAGAGAAATCTGTGAAACGGTGCAATTATATTTTATTGATATATTTTTTAAGAATTCATTCAATTTCTCTAGCTTTTCAATGTTCTTTTCCTTAAATATTTCAGCTGTTTTTCTAACATATCCATTAGGTCTTTTATTTTTTCCATATTTGCCTGTCAATGCACCCATTTCAAGAGGCGAATATGCAATTAAATCAATGTTATTTTCCCTCATATATGATATAAGGTCCTTTTCTGCAGATCTTTGTATTATGTTATATTTTATCTGGTTAGAAACAATATGGTAATCCTTAATTGTTTTTAGCAATCCAACATCAAAATTGCTAACACCTATGTACCTTACTTTTTCACTTTTAACAAGGTTGAACATGTTTTTCATAGATTTTTCTAAATTTGAGTAAACACTAGGTGGCCAGTGAATTTGGTATAAATCCACATACTTAGAATTCAGCCTTTCTATGCTTTTATTTAATGATTTTTCAGCTTTGTTTAAATTAAATGGGGCAATCTTTGTTGCAATTATATATTCATCTCTTTTATAAATAGAGAGTGCTTCACCAAGAATCTTTTCAGATAATCCATCCCCATAAATCTCAGCCGTGTCAAAAAAATTTATGCCATTCTCAAACGCTTCCCTTATTGCAGAGATTATTGATTCCTTAGAATAATCCTTTCCCCATCCCCTTAAGGATCCCTGCCATGTGCCGAAACCGACAACAGAAACTTTCATATCTGTATTACCAAGCTTTCTGTATTCCATAGTCAAAGTTAAAATACAATAGAATATTAAGATTTTTAAAATGATCATTGAAAAATATGATTACTATTTGCCAAAGCAATTAATTGCACAAAGGCCTGTGGAACCAAGGGACAGTTCAAGGTTAATGGTAGTTGGAAATACTATAGAACACAGGCATTTTTATGACATTGTTGAATATTTGAATGAAAATGATTTGCTTGTTTTTAATAACTCAAGAGTAATAAGGGCAAGGGTGAAGGGAAATAAGGAGACTGGTGGAAAAGTAGAACTACTTTTTCTTTCTAATGAAAAGGATCCGGATATACTCGTGAAGGGAAAAAATGTAAGACCGGGCACAAGGATTTACATTGGTGAAATAAAAGGTACCGTTAGGGAAAAAAAGGAAGGTATATGCAAAATAGACTTCAACGATGATGTTACAAACATTATTGATAGATATGGTGAAGTACCATTGCCACCATACATTAAAGAACACTTGGAAAATAGTGAGAGATACCAGACAATTTATTCAAAGGTACAGGGATCCGTGGCAGCACCAACAGCCGGTTTGCATTTTACAGAAAATCTTCTTAATTCTATTCAAAGAAAGGGGGTTAAAATATCTTTTATTACGCTCCATATATCCTATTCAACATTCAAACCACTAAATGAAAGTGAAATAGTTGAGGGTAAGCTCCATGAGGAATATTACCATATAGATGATGAAACTGCAATGACTATTAATAACAGGCAGGGCCGACTTTTTGCGGTTGGAACGACTGTTGTTCGTACCCTAGAATCATCTTCCAAGAATGGAAAAATAATACCGGGTGCCTTTAAAACGGACTTGTTCATAAGGGAAGGTTATAATTTTCAATCTGGCATAGATGCTTTAATAACAAATTTTCATATACCACGCTCATCATTGTTGATGCTTGTTACAGCATTTGGAGGATATGAAAGAATAATGAATGCTTATAAAATTGCAGTAGAAAATAATTATAGATTCTACAGCTTTGGGGATGCAATGTTAATTTTCAAAAAATAATTGTACCAAAAGGTTTAAATTTTAAATAAAATTTCTATAAAATATGAAAAAATTAATTGTTATATCCATGGTTCTTGTATTGATGGCATTGCTGATGTTTCCAGCAGCCTATGGCAGTACATTAAAGATAACTCTTATTCCGGACAAGAAATTAGCAAATGTTAATCTTAATTCTGAAAGCGAACTTCTTTTCACATATCCCAATGGCAGTTTCGTTTCAAAGTTGCTTAACGGTACATCAACAAACATAAGCTTTTCAGAAACATTTAATCATCCATCCGATCAGGCAATTGCATTCATGGAGGGTTATCTTAAATCCAGGTACCACAATGTAACAGTGGATAATATGACGGTCGTTTTTAATTTAACTGAAAAAGCAAATAACACCGTTTTGAAAATAACAAAAAATGTATACATAGATCTCTGGCTCACTGGTATATTCAACAAAACAAAAAGTGAAACAAAAGCAAATCTCTCCTGGAGAGCATTTGAAATAAGGGGAAATTTTGAAATCGACGGTCATGATATCAACAATTTCGGTAGCTATCTTGGTTCAATTGAAATGTTCTCTAACTTTATGGACAGGATAAACAATAAATCGACTATAAACTTTACAGCACTATCAACGCCTTTGGACAAATGGAACAGGACATATGATGCTTCAACAAATACAACAACATTTTATTATAACTCATCAATGAACGTTTTGTTATCTATGAGCATTAATGGGACAGAAAACAACAATTATTATAACTATACTTTAAAAATACTTTATGACCCATCAAGCACCATAACAGTTCCAGGATATGCAACGGCTACAAACAATTCCATTGAAATTATGCCAACAGCCCCATCAACAACGAATATGCTCCTTATTGGAGTTGTGGCGGTGGTTGCAGTTGTCGTTGTAGTTGGCGGTATAGCACTCGTGTTGAGAAAGAAATAAATATTCTTACCATTTTTTTCCTGTTATTTTTTCATACAACTCTTTATAAAGAATACTTGTTTTTCTTATCATATCCTCTGGAAGCGGCGGTATGTCTGGTTCCTTAAAACCCTTTTCTCTTGCCTCCATAAGTCTATCATAATAGCCTATGTCTCTGTAATATTTTCTCACGAACTCTTTGCTGAGTTCCACAAAATTCCCCTTCTCATATTCTTTTAAATCCCAGAACCTGTCCTCATCAGCTGTGCCAAATGTATCAACAAGAACAGGATTCCTGTGCGCATCAAGTGCCCATTCCTTTTTACCGTCAACATGAATAAGACCCCTAGTCAATACATCGCTGTTTATCCTAGCATCGATTTTAAGTATCAGTTCCTTTATCTGTTCAAGCTCACTTTTTTCCAGACCACCTATTTCCATTGCTTCTTTAAAATCTAAATTCCTATCATGATCTTCAAATTTAGTTGTAACCTCAAAATATGGTTCAGGAAGCTTTTCGCCATACATTATATTTTTTATTCCAAGCTCTTCCTTCTTTATCTTTTCAGATTTAAGCCTGTCAAAAATTGAGCCGGCTATATAGTACCTGGTGATAAATTCAAGTGGAATAAGGTATGAATTTTTGTTCAAATCACCCTTCATTGTTATTGAAAATCTTTTCACCCTCATTTTATTGTTCTCCTCAAGTTTTAAAAAATGAGTATTTATACCCATTGATTCAGATATTTCAAACCAATGGGTAGAAGTTCTAGCAAGTGATGCACCTTTGTCAGGAATTTTAGATGGAATGACCTTGTCAAAAACAGAAATGTTGTCAGTGAATAAGAATAAAAGTTCATTTTCATTCAGAGCATAGACTTCTTTTACTTTTCCCTTTCTTATTAGTTCCATGATGCTGATTATGAATTCACCCTTTAAAAATTTTATTCTTTTATTATTCTCATTGAAAGGGAAATGGCCTGAAGAAGATCATCAACCGTTCTGATGAAACTGTTAATATTATCAGATTCTATCTCACAAATTAATCTATTTTTTTCTATCCTTGCCTTAACATAATGTTCATTTTCTATTTCTATTGCTTTTAAGATTTCTTTTGCATTCTTGTCCTCAATTTCAATCAAGCAATGAAACATATGGTATAATAAGCTCAAAATATATATTTAACCTTTGCATATAGGTTTGAGATTATTATGAGTAAAATAAAAGGTATTAATGATGTAAGCGATATGATTGGTATTTTCCATACATCTGATACAGAAATAAAAAAGAATGTTTTCCTTGATCTCATAAAGGGCTGGATGACAGAGGAGGATATAGAAAAAAAATATGGTGAGGAGGGGAAAAAGGCATTGTTTTACCTTGAAAAAATCAAGCTTGTGGAAAGTCAGTGGATCACTTTTGAAAATGGGTTAAGAACAAAATCATACAAGGCTTATTACGATACAGTTCAGATTAATATCACAATACCTATAGTTGAATTACCCGATATAATATACATTGCTACCATGAATGATGAGGAAATTAAAAAATATGAGGAAAGCATATTGAAGATCATGGGTAACCAAAAATCCATATTCATTGGAGATGTTCAGACGGCTTTGAATGTTTCACTTACGTTCCTTAAAGGAATAATTAAGAGGAGTTCAATGTTCGACATAAAGGGGCATAATATAGAAAGGGTTGAAGTCTGATGTTCAACAAGCTTGATAAATATGGCAGTTCTACCCTTGGCCTTATTTCAGGTTTAATGATAGGAGTAGTTGTTGTATCATTATATTTTATTTATACCTATGATCTTGGTTTATTTCAGTTTCTGCCACCAATAATCCTTGCCATTCTTGCAGCTATATTGATGTTCATTCATATAATATATAAATTTCCAAGTACAGCATCAAATTTTTTATCAGGAATAATAATTGTTCTTTCTGCACTTTTCATATTCATTGATTTCAGGAATCAATTAAACAGTACCACAGGTCAATCAATAACACTATTATCAATAATTCTGACAATAGTTTCATTCTTTTCAATAATTTTTTTAATGAAGGCTATAGAAATAAAAATGCTTACAGAACCTCAAAAGGAAATGCTTCCACATAATGAAATGCCTTTAAGTGTTGAAAAGAAACAGAAAGAACATCCAAAGCCACCCATGGATCGATTATGATTACAGTCTTGAGGCTCGGACATAGGCCTGAACGGGATAAGAGGGTAACAACACACGTTTCACTTGTTGCCAGGGCTCTAGGAGCTGATAGGGTTGTTATTTCCAGAAAGGATCCGAGTATTGAAAAAACAGTAAACGATGTTGTATCCAGGTTTGGAAACAGTTTTAAGATAGATAGTGGCGTAAACTGGAAAAAATACATTCAGAATTTTGAAGGTGTGAAGGTTCATCTAACCATGTATGGTATTCCATTGCAAGAAATTGATGAAAAAATACCAAGGGATAGGGATATCCTAATTATAGTTGGAGCGGAGAAAGTACCTTCAGATGTTTACAAGATGGTTGATTTCAACGTCGCTATAACTAACCAGCCTCATAGTGAGGTTGCGGCACTTTCAATATTTCTTGATAGATATTTCAAAGGTGAGGAGCTGAAAAAGAAATTCAGGGGCATTATGCGTGTAGTCCCTGCTCAGAATGGAAAAAATTTGAAGGTCTTTACTAGGGAAGAATGTCTTCGCGTTCTTAAATCCATTGGAATGGATGAAAAACTTATTGCGCATAGCATTGCAGTTGCGAATTTATCCATTGAAATTGGAAAAAGGTGCAATGCAGATATTCCATTGCTTGAATGCGGTGCACTTTTCCATGATATGGGCAGGGTTAGAGAAAATGGCATTGCACATGGTATCATAGGAGCAAAGATGGTTCTTGATCTTGGTTATCCCCAGGAAGTAGCCAATATAGTGAAAAGGCATGTGGGTGGTGGTTTAACACCTGAAGAGGCCAAAAATCTAGGTTTAACCGAGACGGATCTAATGCCTGAAACACTTGAAGAAAAGATTGTATGCCATGCGGATAATTTAATTAAAAAGGATAAAAAAATAAAACTTGAAAAGGTGCTTGAAGAATATAGAAAGATGAATCTACATAACCAGGTTGAACGTATCAGGTCTATTCATAGGTACCTCTCCGACCTGATCGGTATGGATATAGATGAACTGGAGTGATTAAAATGCCAGGAAATATTTATGAAAGGGAATTAAGGCGCATATTTTCAGGTGATATGGATTTTATAATAAAATTCACAAAATCATTCTTAGAAAGGGAAAGGATGTCATATGCAACAGTTGTAGAAAATCCATTTGTAGTGGTAAGGGCAGCCGGGTCTCTTGGTGTGGATTTAATAGCATTAAGGTATGATTTTTCATTTCCCATTGAAGTAAAAAGTTCAAAGTTTAAAACACTCAGGTTTGCTGAATCCAATGGCAGAGCTCAAGAACAGGCTGAAAATTATATAAGGATTACGAGCAAGGCAGGCATATTCCCAATATATGCATTCAGGCTAAAAAGGGCGCAATCAGATCCTTGGCGTCTTTTCACATTGCCAGGCCTGGAAACACATGGCCGTTTATCCCTTTTATATAATTTACTTCCAAAGATAGAGAAGAGCAAAGATGGAAATTTTATAATAAGATGGGATGATGGCCTACCATTATCCGAATTCTTAAAGTACATTAATAGATCTATACAATCTTGATCTATGGTAGAGTATTTATACTGGTTATTAATTTAAGAATTCACAAATCTTAAGATGGTGATAAAAATTGGCAAATGGTCTTTATACTGCTAAAAAATTAGAACGTGAAAGGCAGAACCTTAGATGGAGTGATAGGTATTATAAAAAGAGGGTATTAAAGCTCAAGGAAAAGAGCGATCCTCTTGAAGGATCACCTCAAGCTAAGGGTATAGTTCTTGAAAAGATAGGTATTGAAGCAAAGCAGCCGAACTCTGCTATAAGGAAAGCTGTAAAGGTTCAGCTAATAAAGAACGGGAAGGTTGTAACAGCATTTGCACCCGGTGATGGTGCAATAAACTACATAGATGAGCATGATGAGGTAGTTATTGAAGGAATTGGCGGAAGGCTCGGCAGATCAAAGGGGGACATTCCAGGTGTTAGGTATAAGGTGATTAAAGTAAATGGCATTTCCCTCAAAGAGCTTGTCAAAGGAAGAAAGGAGAAACCTGTGAGGTGAAAAGTATGGATAAGATTCTCATATTCGGCAAGTATGATCCAGATGAAGTTTCAATTAAGGATCCCAGCCTTATTAAATATATGAACCTCAGATCAAGGTTCGTATTTCATACACATGGATTTTACGGCAGGAAGCACTTTGGTAAAAGAGAAATGAACGTTGTTGAAAGGCTAATTAACAATCTTATGAGAACAGAAAAGTATACGGGCAAGAAATTGAGCTCATACAGGGTAGTTATGAAGGCATTTGAAATAATAAATGAAAGAACAAAGAAAAATCCATTACAGGTACTTGTTAATGCTATTGAAAATTCAGCTCCAAGGGAAGAGGTAACAAGGTTGAAAATGGGTGGTGTAGCTGTTCCTAAGGCGGTGGATGTTTCGGCATCAAGGAGGCTCGATGTTGCGATCAGGAATATTGCACTTGGTGCAATGCAGTGTTCGTTTAAAAGTCCAAAGCCCATATTCGAATGCCTCGCAGATGAAATTATAAAGGCATCAAACTATGATATGTCAAGCTTTGCTATATCGAAGAAGGAAGAGGTAGAAAGGATAGCTGCCTCTGCTAGATAAGGGTGATTTCTGTGGGAAGGAAAGAAGACAATATTAAAAAAGCTTCAAAAATAATGGATGACATTACAAAAATAAGGAATATTGGAACAATTGCGCACATTGATCATGGTAAAACAACGCTTAGTGACAATCTCATTGCTGGTGCTGGCATGATGAGCGAAGAGCTTGCTGGAAAGCAGCTCGTCCTTGATTATGATGAGCAGGAGCAGGCTAGAGGTATAACTATAAATGCAGCTGCAGCATCAATGGTGCATGAAGTCGAAGGTGTTGAATATTTAATAAATTTAATAGATACGCCAGGGCATGTTGATTTTGGCGGTGATGTGACGAGGGCTCTCAGGGCCCTTGATGGCGCGATACTTGTTGTTGATTCTGTAGAAGGTGTTATGCCCCAAACAGAAACTGTTTTAAGGCAGGCAATGAGGGAAAAGGTAAAGCCTGTTCTTTTTATAAACAAGGTAGACAGGCTGATAAACGAACTCAAGCTTGATGCTGATCAGATGCAGAAGAGGTTTGCAAAGATCATTACAGATGTGAACAGGCTTATTAAGATGTACGCGCCTCAGGACAAAAAAGATGAATGGACTGTGAAGGTTGAAAAAGGAACGGTTGCATTTGGCTCAGCATTCAACAAATGGGCACTGAGTCTTTCATCCATGCAGAAGAATGGTATTACATTCAAGGATGTTTATGATTATCTCAAGAACGGTGATCAGAAGACACTTTCAAAGAAATCACCTCTTCATCAGGTTGTTCTAGACATGGTTGTTCACCATATACCTAACCCTTCAGAAGCACAAAAGTACAGAATACCACAGATATGGAAGGGAAATCTTGAATCTGATGTGGGTAAATCCCTTCTCAATGCCGATCCGAACGGTCCTACAGTAATAATGGTAACAAAGATCATTGTTGATCAGCATGCGGGTGAGGTAGCCGTTGGAAGGGTCTATTCTGGTACGATAAAAAAAGGTGATGAGCTTTACATTTCAGATATGGGCGAAAAATCATACAGGGTTCAGCAACTTGCAATGATGGTAGGCCCTGACAGAATACCTATTGATGAAATCAAAGCAGGGAATATAGCAGCGATCGTAGGTCTTAAGGATGCGATAGCAGGATCAACAGTTTCATCCTTGAAAAACATTGATCCGTTTGAACCTATGAAGCATTATTCTGATCCTGTTGTAACTATGGCAATAGAAGCAAAATACACAAAAGACTTACCCAAGCTAATAGAAGTTCTAAGGCTAATTGCAAAAGCCGATCCTTCAATACAGGTCGAAATAAACCAAGAAACGGGTGAACATTTAATTTCTGGTATGGGTGAGTTACACCTTGAAGTTACCATTTACAGGATTGTTAACGATTACAAGGTAGAGATTGAAACATCTGAGCCACTCGTGGTTTATAGGGAAACAGTTGATCACAAAGGTGGCCCATTTGAAGGTAAGTCTCCAAACAAGCACAATAAATTCTACATAGAAGTGGAACCTTTGCAGGAAGAAGTTGTAAAGGCAATTCTTTCTGGTGAAATACCACAAGGTGACAGGTTCAAGGATAAAAAGTCCATTACAAAAAAGCTTGAAGACCTTGGCATGGATCATGATGAGGCAAGGAAGTTCGAGGTAATAAAAGGGCCGAACATGCTTCTGGATATGACATGGGGTATACAATATCTTAATGAAACAATGGAACTTGTAAAACAGGCTTTTAATGAGGCTATTGATAAAGGTCCTCTTGCCAATGAAAAACTCTTTGGTGTGAAGGTAAGGCTCGTGGATGCAAAGCTTCATGAAGATAGCATACACAGGGGTCCTGCACAAGTTATACCTGCGGTAAGGAATGCAATATACGGTGCCATATGCCAGGCTGAAAGAATACTGCTTGAACCTATCCAGCACGTTTACATAAACGTTCCTACAGAGGAAGTTGGAAATGTTACAAGGGAATTACAGCAGAGAAGAGGTGTAATTCTCAGCATTGAACAGGAGGATTATCAAACATCAATAGTTGCAAAGGCTCCAGTGGCTGAATTATTCGGTTTTGCTTCGGCAATCAGATCTGCAACTAGTGGAAGAGTTCTCTGGTCCACAGAGAATGCTGGATACGAAAGGGTACCTAGGGAATTGCAGCCAGAAGTAGTAAGGAAGATCAGGGAAAGGAAAGGGTTAAAGCCAGAACCGTACGATGAGAATTACTACGCAGGTCTTTAAACATTTTACATTTTTCTATATTTTTTAAACTAAAAAGGATTATATATAAGCTTGTTATAGGGATTTTGAAGCATTTAAATGAATAAACTGGAGGGAAAAAAATGGTAAATAAACCTCATTTGAACGTGGTGTTCATAGGTCACGTTGACCATGGCAAGTCTACCACAGTAGGTAGGTTGCTGTTGGATACGGGAGCAATAGATGCAAGAATAATTGAACAGTATAGGAAAGAGGCAACGGAAAAGGGAAAGGCAACGTTTGAATTTGCCTGGGTAATGGACAGGCTTAAGGAAGAGAGGGAAAGAGGCGTTACAATTGATGTTGCACACAAGGAATTTGAGTCATCAAAGTATTACATAACGATCATTGATGCACCCGGTCACAGGGACTTTGTAAAAAATATGATTACAGGTACTTCACAGGCAGATGCTGCGGTGCTTGTAGTTTCTGCCAAAGAAGGTGTGCAGGAACAGACAAGAGAGCACATATTCCTTTCTAGGGCATTGGGTGTTCCACAGATGATTGTTGCAATAAACAAAATGGATGCTACAACACCCCCATTCAGTCAGCAGACTTTCAATGCTGTAAAATCTGATGTGGAGAATCTTCTTAAACCATTAGGTTACAAAGATATTCCTTTTGTACCAATAAGCGGATATCTAGGGGATAATGTTGTAAAACCAAGTAATAACATGCCCTGGTATAACGGTCCAACACTTGTTCAGGCATTTGATTCGTTGAAATTGCCAGATAAGCCAGTTGATAAGCCACTCAGGATACCCATACAGGATGTTTATTCAATTACAGGTATTGGAACAGTTCCAGTGGGAAGGGTAGAAACGGGTGTACTCAACGTAAACGATCAGGTCATTTTTATGCCAGCAAACAAGGCAGGGGAAGTAAAAAGTATTGAAATGCACCATCAGCCACTTTCAAAGGCAGAACCAGGCGATAATATAGGTTTCAATGTCAGAGGCATATCAAAGAATGATATTAAGAGAGGGGATGTTTGTGGAAAACCCGATAATCCTCCAACGGTGGTTCAGGAATTCACAGCACAAGTGGTTATACTTAATCACCCATCAGTGATAAGCCCGGGTTATACGCCAGTTTTCCATGCGCATACTGCTCAGGTAGCTTGCACAATTACCGAAATAGTCAAAACGCTTGATCCCAGGACTGGTGGAACAAAGCAGGAAAAGCCAGATTTCATTAAAACAGGCGATGTTGCAATAGTAAAGGTTACGCCAACAAGGCCTATGGTGATTGAGAAATCATCCGAGATCCCGCAGCTTGGAAGGTTTGCTGTAAGGGACATGGGCATTACAGTTGCAGCGGGCCTTTGTCTGGATGTTGTTAAGAAAACATCCTAAATTTTTTATTTTTGGTGATTAAATGGTATATAAAGCAAGAATATTGCTCTCAGGGAATGACTACAGAAAGGTTGAGGATGTTTGTACTGAGATTAGGAATATTGCTCAGAGAACTGGTGTTGAACTTCATGGGCCGGTGCCCTTACCAACAAAGAGACTTGTTGTACCTGTAAGGAAATCACCCTGTGGTGATGGTTCCGCTACCTGGGAAAGGTGGGAAATGAGAATACACAAAAGGCTCATAGACATTGAGGCCGATGAAAGGGCTCTGAGGCAATTGATGAGGATTCAGATACCCGATGGCATCCACATAGAAATTGAATTAAAATCCTGATAATTTTAGAAAATCTTTTATATTTACTTTTGTTTTAAGTTCCAAAAATTATTGGAAGTTTGATTATGATAGATACTATTAGACTAAGAAATCTGATAGTTATGCTCGGGTATGATAACTCATGCAGTAAAGTCCTTATTTCATTGCTGGAAGAGCATAGATATGTGGATGTAAATTATATGGTAAGAAAAACAGGGTATAGCAGGTCCATGATATCATATATAATGAAAAAGCTGAACGAGAATGGTATTCTCCTGAAAAAGAGAATGGGTCATAAGTACATTTATAATCTTAATGAAAAATTTTTATTAAATATTTATAGTTCATTCATAAGAAGATTGGAAAGGGAATTGAAATACATAAGTGATGAAAGATCAAAAATATCGGATGAAATTTACAATCAAATAAATATTATAAAAGAAAACATAAAAAATTTAAAAGGTGAAATTAAATGGCAGAGGTTGTAATCACCACAGATAGAACAATGATGAGCAACCACCATGGTAAGGAATTCCTTGGATTTGGTGCTACAGGAGTTCCAATAGTATTTCCTGAAAAATTCTGGATGTGGATGTTTGCTCCGAAGATGAAGAACAAGAATGGAATTCCATGGGAAGCATCCTATGGTATAAGGAAGATAGAGGCGAAGCTTATAGATTCTGGGATTGATGCTATTGTTGTTGATCCAGATTATCTAGACAGGTATCTACCTGATGCAAAGATTTTGCTTCTTTCCCATCATGATTATTTTGGTTTTGGACCACCATCATCAACTTTTGCATCTATATTTAAAACAGAGCCTTTGAATGCAAAGTCATTTGCAAGGATGATGGAATCCGAGCCTGTAAGGAGAGCAAAGGCAAATGGTATAAAGATAATCGCAGGCGGTCCTTCAGCATGGCAATGGAATTACAGGAAGGAATTGAAGTATAAGTGGGGTGTGGACACGGTTGTAGATGGAGAGGGTGAAAGAATAGTTGTTGAGCTTGTAAAAAAGGCACTTAACAATGAGCCATTGCCAGAATTCGTTGTTATGAATAACAAAGATGCACCAACAATTGATGAAATACCTGAAATCAAGCACGCAAGTGTTAATGGTCTTGTTGAGATCATGCGAGGATGTATAAGGGGATGCAAGTTCTGTTCTGTAACGCTCAGGTCCCTGCGCTTTTATCCATATGAAAAGATTGAAAAGGAGCTGGAGGTAAATTACAGGGAGGGTGTTAGGGCCGGAATATTGCATGCTGAGGATGTACCTCTTTATGGTTCAACTGACTATATACCAAAAACAGAAAAGCTACTCAAGGTCCATGAAATAGCCAAAAAGTATTACAAGACCATGGCATGGAGTCATGCAAGCCTTGCTGCAATACTTGCTGGGGAGAAAAATGATAAAATGTTGACAAGGGTTGGGGAAATAATAAAAAGGGATCAGGACTGGTGGGGTGCAGAAATAGGTATAGAGACAGGTTCTCCGAGGCTGGCAGAAATAATAATGCCAAACAAGGCAAAGCCCTTCGATACAAAGAATTGGCCTGATGTTGTTGTAGAAGCAGCAGGCATAATGCAGGATACTGGCCTCATACCAGCAATGACGCTCATCGTTGGTCTGCCTGAGGAAACAGAAGATGATGTAATAAAGACAATTGAACTTGTTGAAAGGCTTTGGGACTTTAAGGCAATAATCATGCCAATGTTTTTTGTACCTATGGGCGTTCTTAAGAACAAGGACTGGTACAAGGCATATGAGCTTACAGAAAGCCAGGAAGAACTGCTGAAATTGTGTCTCAGCCATGGCGTGAGGCAGGGTAAAAAGATACTCAAAAATTATTTCAGGGAACATATATACCTTTACACGCTTTATCCATTCTATTATATTTTCATTGAAACAATAGAAAGAATGGCAAAGAGAAAGGGATACCTCATTGATGATTTTTCACAATTAAAGATCAGTAATAATAAATCTCAGACTGTTTCATGAATTCCCTCAGTAATGCTGTTGCATATGATCCTCTGAAAAGAGCAAAGGAAAAATTTGCCCTCCCCTTCATTACGTAGTAATCAAGGTTCAAAAACGGTGTTGAAAGTGCTCTCCTGCTGCCCTTGCTTGCTATTTCCCTTATTTCTCTTATCTTGAACATTGACTCATTTATATTTTCCTTTTCTATAACAGATTTTTCTATTTCGCCCATTTCTCCTTCGGACATTGTGCTTTCTGAACCAAATAGCACTCCGGAAATGTAAGCTTTTCTTTCTTCTATTCTTTTTTTTATTGTTTCAAAATTTTCACCTGTGACCTTTATAAACCTCTCATTTATTGGTAAGCCAAATCTATCCACTGGAAGCACAACATCACCTATCATAGGTTCAAAAATTGAAAAATTTTTTAATCTTTCGCTCAGTATTTTATTGAAAAGATAGCTTTGGTACCCGTGCACAAACATCATCTTAAGTGTTCTAGGTAATCTTTCAATTGCACCCTTGTAATCATTAGGTTTTTCAATCAAGTGCTTTAGCATTATATACTCATAATCCATCTTCCCCTGCATCAATTTCAATGTTCCCTCAGGGTCAAGCGTATCAAAAAAATATTTTCTTGCATCCCTGTCCCTGTCAAATGAGAATACGAGACCAATATAGTTTCTCACAGCTTCTTCAAAATTCCTTTCAATTATAAATTTCCCCACAATATGCGTTACAGGTCTTGAACTCCCAAACCTCTGAACACCAAAAAAGTTTGGAAATTGTCCTTTATCCATTTCTGATAGCACATTTTTAATGATTTCCTCAGAATCATCGATAATATCACTTATTTTTATCTGAAAATTATTACCGTAGAGGTCACCCAGATCAAGGCATTTGTCGCTCCTGAATGTATCCAGAACCTCAACATCTTTGAGATTTATATTAATGTTACCACTAAAATTGCTAATGCAAAAATACTGTGTTGTAATTGCTCTTTTATCCTTAGTTCCTGCAAAAGTAATCGCATTTTTGCTAATACCAAGGACCTTGCTTAAAGCCATAACAAACCTGTTTGTTTCCCAGTTTTTTAACCTTATTTTCAGGATTAAATTTTTACCGTTAGATTTTCTATCGAGATCCATGGGTATTTCCTCAACAACAAAATCTTCAACTTCCTTTTTCAATTTTCCACCTATGCCACTTGACTTGGTAAGGTATGCTTCAAGACCAATGAATCTTTCATTAACCACATTCGAAGGAATATATTGTGGGATAAAAAAGTTCCCTGGGGAAAAAATAAATAGTCATATTAATCTAGGAAAATTGTGAGAGAATATTTATCAATGGCAAAAAAGATTGCAGAAAGGATCTTGAGAGAAAAGGATGTTCTTGTTGTTTCTCATATTGATGCCGATGGTATAACATCTGCAGGCATAGCATCTAAAGCCCTAGAAAATGCGAATATTAAACACGAAATAATGTTTCTGAAACAGCTGGATACCGGATCACTCAAAATAATCAGGGATAAAAATCCTTCACTTGTATGGTTCACAGACCTAGGTAGTGGAATGGCCCATGAGATGCACGGGTTGAGTTCTGTGATCACTGACCATCACTCACCCAGTAACATGATCTTGAATGTTCCAAAGGAAATGAGGAAAACATTGACGGAATTCTTTGATGAATTAAATAAGAATGAGATACTGCAGCTAAACCCACATTTTTATGGGAAAGATGGTGGTGTAGATATAAGCGGCGCAGGTCTAACATATCTGGTCGCAAGGGAAATGGGCCAGAAAAATGTTTATTTAAGCCAGTATGCAATTGTAGGTGCAATAGGTGATATGCAGGATTATTCATTCCTAAAGTTGACAGGAACCAATAGATACATTTTAAAAGAAGCTGAGGAATTCGGTTTGATCAATACCCTTGTGGATGCAAGATTTTTTGGTCGGGAAACACGTCCAATACATAAGATGCTTGAATATGCATCAGATCCAATAATACCGGGCATTACGGGCGATGAATCAGGTGCATTGAATTTTTTAAACTCTTTAAATATTAGTTTAAAGGAAGGGGAAAAATGGAGAAGGTGGGTGGATCTTACCAAGGAAGAGAAGAGAAAAATATTGAGCCAGATAGCTATTAATTTGCTCAAGATGGGCTATGGTTCCACATTGGTTTCAAGGCTAATTGGTGAAGTTTACATTTTACCAAATGAAATGGAAGGATCATATCTCAGGGATGCGAAGGAATTTGCAACACTTCTTAATGCCTGTGGTAGGTACGGCAATGCAAATGTTGGGCTTGAAATAGTAAGGGGTGACAGGGGTGAAAATCTAAAAAAGGCTGTGAATCTTCTCTTAAGGCACAGGAAGGTACTTGTGGATGGAATTGATTATCTCAGGGACATAGGAATAATAAAGCTGGATGATATTCAATATTTCAATGCAGGGTCGCATATACCTGATACAGTTGTTGGGACAATTGCAGCAATGGCTCTTTCCTCTGAGATTGCGGATGCAAATCTACCCATTATTGGCTTTGTTGAAAATGAAAATGGGATGATAAAGGTATCAGGAAGGGCTTCAAGGAACCTTGTGAACAGTGGCCTAGATCTCTCAAAATTAATATCAAAGGCCGCAGTTTCAGTTGGTGGTTATGGTGGTGGGCATAATATTGCTGCGGGTGCATCCATACCAAGGGGTACAGAAGAAAAGTTTCTTGAAATTATGATCCAGCAGTTAAGGGAATTGAAAAAGACTGGAAAAAATTAAATTGTAATTGTTCTTTTTCATACTTATGAGAAAAAGTTCAAGGATTATACTTTCGCTCGATGTTGAGAATAGGGAAAGGGCCTTAGATATTGTTCAAATGCTCAAGGATCTTGTTGATGCTGTTAAGGTTGGCTATCCAATAGTGCTTGAAAATGGTATGGGAATAGTGGATGAAATTTCAAGAATAATTCCTGTAATATGTGATTTTAAGGTTGCAGACATACCAAATACGAACATCCTCATTGCCAACATTGTTAAAAGGCATGGTGCTGAGGGCCTCATAGCCCACGGCTTTACAGGTTCAGATGCTCTCGAAGCGGTGGTGAAAGCCTTCAAACCAGGTTCCGTTTTTGCTGTTGTGGAAATGACACATCCTGGAGCAACTGAATTTATGCAAGGAAAGTCAATCCAGATTGCAAAAATGGCAATTTCAAAAGGTGTATCGGGTTTTATTGTACCAGGAACAAGGCCAGATAGAATAAAAATCTATAGGGAAATGTCAAAAGATATATTGCTTCTTGCACCTGGCATAGGAGCTCAGGGAGGAGAAGCAAAAAGGGCTTTTGAAAATGGTGCAGATTATGTCATTATAGGTAGGGCAATTTACCATGCAAATGATCCTGTATCTGCAACAATGGAAATAATAAAATCCATCTCATAATATTTTTCTAACATAGGGACCAAATTTTTCATAGCCAAGTTTTCTATAATATTCTATTGCACCTACTCCACTATTCACAAGAATGTATTTCTTATCATAATCCTCCACGGAAATTCTTTCAGCTTCCTGCATGAGAAGTTTGCCGTAACCCTTGTGCTGGAATGCATTGATGTAAGTTCTGTTTACCGGAACTTCGGGTCCGAGGACCTTAAGTTCCCTCACCATTGAACTTTTAAAAACCTCATTTCTATGCGCATTTTCTGATGGTATCCTTAGCCTGAGGTAACCTATGATTGCATCATTATTAATATCATCAAATGAAAGAAATATTTCCACACCACCAGATGCATTATAAATTTCCCTTTTCATCTTTATTTCAGGCTCTTTTGTTATTTCACCTTTTTCATATTTTCTTCCAATCTCCCTGCACCTTATGCAGTTGCAATGCAAGCCCATGGATTTTAATTTTTTATATGCAAGATCCCTTATATCAGATCTTTTTATACCATCAACTATTAATGGAACTGGTATGTCCCTTTCTACTCTTTGAATGCGCACCCATCTTGGTACAATTTTCTTAATCTCAACAAGGAGGTTAAGAAAATCATCGTCATGGTATGGAACGTACTTACCCTCTTTCCACCATCTGTAAAGTTCACTATTTTCAACAACAAGCGTCGGATAAATCTTAAGCATATCAGGCTTGTAATTATCGTCATCGAATATTTTCCTAAAGCTTTCAAGATCTTTTTCAGGGGTGCTTCCAGGCAAGCCAGGCATCATATGATAGCATACCTTCAAACCTGCATCCCTTGCAAGCTGCGTTGACCTTATTACCTCCTTCTGCCCATGACCCCTGTGTACAAGATTCAAGATATCATCAAAAACAGATTGAACGCCAAGCTCTACCCTTGTTACACCTAGTGAAAGTGAAATGTCAATTTCCCTTTCATAAAACCAATCTGGCCTCGTCTCAAATGTAAGACCTATCATCCTGTTTTCAGCAACTTCATTGTTAAGCATGGATTCTTCTACATTTTTTGATAGGAAGCCATTCATTGCATCATACATTCCTTTGACAAAGTATTTCTGATATTCCTCTGATCTTGCCGTAACTGTTCCACCCATTACAATTCCATCTATTTTGGATGTTGAATGCCCTATTGCCTGGAGCTGTTCTATTCTTGATCTCACTTGCTTATATGGGTCGTATTCATTCATTATCGCCCTCAATGCCGCAGGTTCTTTACCCGTGTAGGATTGAGCAGTATTGTATTCAACACCTCCTGGACAATAAATGCATTTTCCATGGGGACAAGGGAATGGTGATGTCATGGCTGCTATAATTGCAACACCGGATAGAGTTCTTGAAGGCTTTCTCATCAAAAGAGGTATATATTTTTCCCTCAGATTTTCAGGAATATTTTTTATTACCTCGCTGTTCTTCGGAGGTGAAACATGATACCTCTTAGAAACTAGCATTTTCAATTTTTCATATTCATCATGGTCTTTTATATCATTTTCAACAACGATTTCAGCCAGAACCTTACCAGCATCAATCATAGCATATCTGCCTTTATTATTGTGTTTGTTTGTACATCCCCGACACTGACAAATTCCTCAATAAATTTTAGTGCTTTTACCTCATCTGGCGCTTCGTAAATTATCATTGCATCCGGCTTGCCCAGAAGCACATATGTACCAATGATATTTATATAATCTGGCTTGTGCATTTTCTTCAATACGTTTGAAAGGTTAGGATACCTTTCATGGCTAGCGGTAATGAAAGTAACGAACATCATGCTTGCTAATAAAAATAAACAATTTATTAAATTTAACCCTTAAAAGATGATATGATCTTAAATCATCGAAAACTATATAATTAAAAAAGAATTCTCTTCTTTCAAATGTATTTGATTATTGAAAATGAGGATGTATTACGTATACCCCCTGATATGCTTGGTGAGGATCCGGACAAGGTGATCAGGGAATTGGCTTACAACAAAATGGAGGGACATGTTAAATCATTCGAAAAAAAGGATGTGCCAGATCCACAGGAAAGAAAGTTCATTATTATTGCCATCCTTGATGTAAAGAGGGATGGTTATGGTAGAATAATACCTGGTGACGGTGGTGTTTACCAGAAAATCATTTATAAGGCTCTTGTTTTTCATCCTGAAATGCAGGAGGTTTTGGAAGGGAACATTGTTGATATTGTGAACTTTGGAGCATTTGTTAGGTTCAGTGTTCTTGAAGGACTTCTTCATATAAGCCAGGTAATGGATGATAGATTTGACATAGATCTTGATGGAAAGAGGCTAATTGGGAAGGATAGTAAAAAGGAGCTCAGGGTAAATGACAAGGTAAGGGTAAGGATAGTATCACTATCCATTAATGATGAGAACTTGAGGGATAGCAGAATAGGCCTAACAATGAGGCAGCCTGGCCTAGGAAAGCTGGAGGACATTGATAAAAATGAAAGAACTTAGAGCATGCAGGAAATGTGGCAGGATTACCAAAGATTTAAAATGCCCTGACCCAGAATGCGGTGGAGAAACAACGCTTGAATGGGACGGGTATATTTATGTTATAAATCCTTCATCATCAACACTTGCAAAAAACATAGGTAAAAATAAAGATGGGGAATATGCAATTAAAACCAGGTGAGTATTTAAGACTCCCTGATGAATTGAGGGAAGAGCTTTCTAGACCGGTTGGGTCTGTTTATAAGGAAAATGAATTGAAACCTATTTTAACCGGCAAGAAAGTAATTTCAATAGGTGACGAGACGACGCTCACTCTATTAAGAGTGGGAATAATCCCAGATTTATCAATATTCGATTTAAAAACAAAAAGGAAGATAATAAATGAAGATATATTGAAAAATTTTAAGCACAGGATCATAGTAACAAATCCACAGGGTTATTTAACCTATTATTTATTAAGTGCAATAAAAATTGCTATGGAAAAAAATATACCTGCCATTCAGGTAATTGGTGAAGAGGATCTTGCATCATTATTATGCATATCCATGGCAAATAATGGCGTTATCATTATATACGGGATTCCAAATATGGGTCTAAACATAATTGAGGTTAACGATGAAATTAAAAATAGGACCAATAATGTGCTGGAAAAGATGGTGGTAGAAAATGGAACTTGAAATAATAGAAAAAAAAGAAAATCCGCTGTTACATAGGACTGAAATAAATTTCAGGATAAGGTTTCAGAGGGAGAGGACACCCTCAAGAGCTGATGTTAGAAATATGATGGCAAAAAATTTTTCATCAGAGCAGGAAAGGGTGATCATAGACCATATGAGAACTTCATTCGGCCTTCATATGGTTACGGGTTATTGCAAGATCTATGAGAATGTTGATTATGCAAAGAAAATCGAGCCAGATTACATACTAATTAGGCACGGACTAAAGGAAAAGAAGGGTGAATAAGATGCAGAAAAGGGAACTGTATGAAATAAAGGATGGAAAATTAATAAGGAAAAGGAAATCATGCCCAAAGTGTGGCCCTGGCGTATTTTTAGCCGAGCATGAAAACAGGTACACCTGCGGCAAGTGCGGTTATACGGAATTCAAAAAAAGTTAAAATTATTATTTTAATAAAGGCGGGTCCGTAGTGTAGTTGGGATAGCATAGGGGCTTCCGGAGCCTCAGGCTCGGGTTCAACTCCCGACGGGCCCGTTATTATTTATGAGCGAACTTTTTAAATAAAAACAAATGTTACTTTTTATCATGACATTTGAGCCAAAACACAAGGTGTTGCTAAATAATGATTATGTGAGAATATAGTATGAAAATGTAGGTGCAGGTTCAAATATCACGGTTGATGTTTATTTAAGAATTTTAGGGTTATTTTGTGAATTAAATAATACGGATTCTGAAGAAAATGTAGCGTTCTTTGCATTCCTTTCCCTTAAGGAATTTTCTCACATTACAGGTACAAGTATGGTAATAGATGGTGGTGGCACAGCAGGTAAATTTATTAAGGGCCTGAAAATATAATTCAGAGGTGAAAAGGATATGGAAGAAAGGAAGAAAAAAGTCTATCCATACATACCCAACTCACATGAAGATGTACAGGAAGAAATGCTGAAGGAAATAGGTGTGAAGAGCTTTGAGGAGCTCTTGGACAAAATAATACCAAGAGAATTGCAGTATCAGGGATCTTTGAATCTGCCAAAATCGCTCGATTCTGAATACGAATTGAAAAGGTTTTTGGAAGGTGTGCTCTCAAAAAATAAAACATGTGAGGAATATATATGCTTTCTTGGAGGTGGCATATGGCCTCACTACGTACCAGCTATATGTGATGAAATCGCATCTCGAGGGGAATTCTTGACCGCCTATGCGGGAGAACCTTATGAGGACCATGGTCGCTGGCAAGCATTATTTGAATATGAAAGCCTTATGGCAGAGCTATTAGATATGGATGTAGTAAGTATCCCTATATACAGCTGGGGCCATGCAGCAGGGACATCCCTGAGAATGTCAAACAGAATAACTGGAAAAAAAGAAGTTCTTGTGGTGGATACCATCTCTCCTGAAAGGAGAAAGATAATAGATAATTATATGGAACCATACATAAAAATAAGATGGATTAAACATGATGCTGAAAGCGGTCAGATGGATTTGGAGGAATTAAAAAAAGAACTTAGCGATAAGGTGGCTGCCGTTTACTTTGAAAATCCATCATATTTAGGATTAATAGAAACTCAGGGTAAAGAAATTTCTGAAATGGCACATGAGAAAGGTGCCTTGGTTATTGTTGGCATTGACCCAAGCTCCTTAGGGATTCTTGAGCCACCTAGTCATTACGGTGCAGATATAGTTTGCGGCGAGTTGCAGCCTCTAGGCAATCATATGAATTTTGGTGGAAGTCTTGCTGGTTTTGTGGCAACCCGAGATGATGAGAAATTTGTGAAGGAAATCCCCTACCGAATATTTGGTATTGCCCATACCACAATGCCGGAAGAATATGGATTTGGAGATGTAGCATTCGAGCGAACCTCATTTATGGTAAGAGAAGCACCAAGTGAAGCAAAAGAATTTGTTGGTACTGCATCTGCACTCTTGGGTGTGGTGGCCGGAGTTTATTTATCTCTTATGGGTCCAAAAGGAATGCGTGAACTAGGAGAAGGGATTGTAAAAAGGGTGAACTATGCAATCAAAAAGCTCTCACAGATTTCTGGGTTAAAAGTGCCGAGATTCAATTCATTTCATTTCAAAGAATTTGTGGTGGATTTCAACTCTTTCACTCTGAGCGTTGAGGAGATCAATAGGCGTCTTCTGGACTATGGTATTATTGGAGGAATTGACCTGTCTAAGCATTTCCCAGAGCTTGGAAATTCTGCCCTTTATTGTGTAACGGAGATACACACAAAAGAGGATATTGATAAACTATATAATGCCCTTAGTGAAATCTTGAGGGTGAATTAAATGGGGATAGTGAAATTGAGGAAGAATTTTCATCAGTCAAAATGGGATGAACCCATAATTTTTGAGTTAAGCACAGAAAATGAGAGAGGAATTCACGTACCACCTGTTGAGATGGATATAGAAGAATCATCTGGAAATTTGGAAACTTTAATTCCTGAAAGTATCAGGAGAAAGCAACTGCCATCCCTTCCTGAAGTTGCACAATTGAGGGTTCTAAGGCATTATATCCGCCTTTCCCAAGAGGTACTGGGTGTAGATGTAAACATAGACATCGGTCAGGGCACTTGCACAATGAAATACAGCCCAAAAATAAACGAAGTGTTTGTTCGATCACGAAAGGTAACTGAAATTCATCCTTTACAACCAGAGGATACTGTTCAGGGTGCTCTGGAAATAATATACAATCTTGATCATATTCTTCGAGAACTCTCCAGGTTTTCAAGATTTGTTTTCCAGCCTGGAGGTGGTTCTCAGGCTCTTTACACTATGGCATCAATAGTTTACAGGTATCACCAGGTAAAGGGTAATACGCATAAGGATGAGATCATTACAACTCTCCTATCACATCCATCTGATGCCGCCACTGCAAAAGTTAAAGGCTTTAAGGTTATAGATATTCCACCTGATCCAGAAACAGGTTTGCCAGATATGGATGCTTTTAGAGAGGCTATTTCTGAGAGAACTGCAGGAATGATAATATGCAATCCTGAAGACACGGAAATCTTCAATCCCCATATAAAAGAGATGACATCGATTATCCATGAAGTGGGCGGCATATGTGCTTATGATCAGGCAAATGCCAATGGATTGCTAGGGATTGTGAGAAGCATTGATTTAGGTTTCGATCTCGGATTTTACAATCTCCATAAAACATTCTCCTCACCCCACGGATGCGGTGGTCCTGGGTTAGGCGCTGTGGGTGTTATCAAAGAGCTTGAATCTTTTCTTCCTATACCAGTAGTTGATTATGATGAGAGTGGTAAGAAATACTATCTTAATTATGATTTGCCTAACACCATAGGAAAAGTCAGAGAATTTTACGGTTCTTTCCCTGTTATTCTCAGAGCCTATGCATGGGTAAGGGTTCTTGGAGAAGAAGGTCTTAGAGAGGTTGCAAAGGTTTCTATTATTAACAATAATTATGTGATGAAGAAGATCCTTAATGAAGTAAAAGGTGCATCCATTTCCTTCCCAAAAACAGAGTACAGGGTAAGTCAGGTGAGATATTCCTTCAAGAAACTTGCCGATGAAACTGGAGTAACTGTGGAAGATGTAATAAGGAGAATTACTGATTTTGGATTTCATCTCTGGACGAGCCACCACCCATGGATAGTTCCGGAGCCATTCACAATCGAGCCCACGGAATCCTATTCAAAGGATGATCTAGACGAATACGTGGAAGGATTGAAAACCATAACTCAGGAAGCATACGAAAATCCGGAAAGAGTGAAAAATGCTCCATATAATAGCGTGATTCATAAAATTCAGGATATGAGCTTCTTTGAAGATCCTGAGAAATGGGCGCCCACATGGAGAGTTTATTTGAGAAAGCATCGCAATCAGGAGGTGCGAAAATAAAGAAAATAGGATTAATAGTGAATCCCATCGCTGGAATGGGTGGCAGGGTAGGCTTAAAGGGCACTGACGGTTGGGATATTGTGGAAAAGGCAATGAAATTGGGAGCTAAACCATGGTCTGAAGAGAGAGCGGAGAGAATGCTCAGGTCACTCTTACCTCTTTTGAAAGAGATAAAAATATTCACATATCCAGGAGAAATGGGAGAAAATATTGCAAAAAAATTGGGATATGATGTAGAGGTCATAGGGAAGATTGAAGGCGAGAGATTCAGTGCGGAAGATACCAGAAGAGCAGCTAGGGAAATGACGAGAAAAGGATGTGAACTAATACTCTTTGTGGGTGGTGATGGAACCACGAGAGATATTTACGATGCTGTGGGATTAAGTGTTCCGGTGATCGGAGTACCTGCAGGAGTAAAGATGTATTCTGCAGTTTTTACCACAAGCCCAGAAAAAGGCGGTGAACTCGCAGTTAAGTACTTGAGGGGAATGATAAAAGAACTCCAGGAAAGAGAAGTTATGGATATCGATGAAGAGAAGTATAGAAATGGAATTTTTGCAGTTCGCCTTTACGGATATCTCATGGTCCCCTACGATAAGAGATACGTTATTGGAGGAAAATCCCCAACAGGCATTAGTGAAAAAGCAAATCAGGAAGCAATAGCCGTTGATATTATTGAAAATATGGATGATGAAACATACTATATTCTTGGCCCTGGGACTACAACAAAGATGATTCTTAAGAAAATGGATGTTAGATATTCACTATTGGGTGTGGATATCCTCTATAGAAGAAAGGTGGTAGGTTTAGACCTTAATGAAAAAGATATACTTAGGATAATCTCTGGCAAGAAATCAAAAATAATAATAAGTCCCCTAGGTGGTCAAGGATATCTTTTAGGACGTGGAAATCAACAGATTAGCCCTAGTGTTATAATGAGCGCTGGTGGAAAGAAAAGCATAATAATTGTAGCTACCCAGCAGAAAATATTAAATTTGGAAGGTAAACCTCTTCTTGTTGATACAAATGATCCACTACTTGACAGGCAACTTTCAGGGTGGTATAAAATTATAACAGGCTACAGAGAACGGTGGATGTATCGAGTAGAATATGGGTAAAAAAAGTTTATTATTTTTACAGTATCTCCGAAAGATAAATATTTCTAATTATTGATAAAAATAATACAAGATAATATGGTATTTTAAGGGAAAAATTAATTAATTGGATATACATAATATATACTATGAAAAAGATACCAGTTGTTCATGAAAACCATTTGGAGGTTTACAATATTTCAGGATATTTTACAAGAACAGTCACAAAATTCGGTAATGGGGCTAAAATAGATTGCCCGAAGGAATACCTTGGTAAAAAGGTAATAGTGGTAGTATTATGAGCTTTTTAGGCAGATATATTTTGTCACTACATACATTGGAGAAATTTACAAATGATGCTTTGCATTTAACACCGCATTCTAATACGTTGAGTGGTTTTCATTACAATAAAGAGCTTTTAAAAGCAGCATCCTCAAACACATATTTAGAAACTGTTGGCAACAGAGCAGATTCCTTGCATTTGGCAATTGAAAGATCGAGTATTAAAGACATAAAGGATTCTATGTTTTCAAGAATAATAGCTCTTTCAAAGCCTTTAAATTTTCAAGGAAAGAATGTTATAATTGCATTTGATTATACATATTGGGATTTTTATGGAGGATCTAGTAGCCCTTGGGTAAGAGGATGGACAGGAGAGAATGGAATAAGGGGCAAATTTTATTTCCTAACTGCAAGCGTGGTAAACAGTGATCTCAGATTGCCTTTAATATCCATACCATCTACAGTTCTTAATACTACTGCATATGAAATTATATCAATAATGAATGTTCTAAAAAGCTATTTCAGGAACATAGATCTTCTATTATTTGATAGATGGTTCTATTCTAAGGAAATAATAATGTCATTAAACAACATCTCTAATTATCTAATATTTGTAAAGAAAGATTCAGATATAAAGAGAGAACTAGAATCAATGGAAATGGGTGAGAAAAAAATAAAGATACACGAGTTTTCAATGTATAGGGATGGAAAAAGAATCAGAGATAGTACATATATAGCATTTCTAAAACAAATATTTGACCATAGGACGGAGGAATACTATGATTGGGCATTTGCAACAAATATTAAGGAGGTGAATCTGGATGAAATAATAGGCAAATATAAGATAAGGTGGAGAATAGAGAACATGTTCAGGGTACAAGATGAGGCAACAATAAAAAGCAAATCCCTGAACATAAATGTCAGGTATTTTCTTTTTGCATATGAACAACTTTTAGAGGCCATATGGTATATTTATTATTCAAAAGAGGTGAGTTTTAAAAGATTTGTAATAGAAATGAGCGATGCTTGTACAGCAATGGTAAATAACGAGGAAAAGAAGAGGGCAATCCGGCATTAAGTATAGCTTGAACTTTATGCCGGGAGCGCTATTCCCTTCTTCTTTTCAAATAACTAAATAGTTAAATTGTTAATAAAACTTATCTTCATTCGGAGATACTATTAAATTATGCTGCGTTGAGTAATTATTTTTATCCATAAATGCCTCTATTTTTCTCATTTTTAGATTTTTCTCACATTTATGGGTATTTCATTTCTCCATATACGTTCATTTCTCCATAATTTTTTAATGTATCATATGCCCAGAATCTTTGGTATCCTTCAATTACAAGATTTTCTGGCAATTTGGATACCAAATTCTCTCCAAATTTTCTTTTCACTGATGAATTTATGCCTTCCGTTGCATTCCATCTTTTGCCATATTCATTCTTCTTTGACCATTCTCTATATCCGAGGTTATTATACTCTTTTACCGCCCTACGACGTTCTTTTCCTTTGTGATTATAATGACCCATTGACGCATTTTTTTCTTATTTTTATTGCTTTATCTGCCCCTATTTCTCCAAGTATATTGAACATATTGTAATTATCGTATGTTCCATCTCCGTAGAATTTACTTATAATATATCCTTCCTTCTTTAGGTCCATTATATGATTTTCAACAACTTTTGTTTCAGTGTTTTCTCCCTGAATATAAACATCCATTTTTAACAATTTTTTTGTCCTTACATCTGAAGTTATTACAACAACAATGTATTTGTTTTTCTTCCTTGTTCCATATTTGTCAAGCCTATATGTTCCAGCATTTGTCGTTTTCAATCCAGTACCGTCTGACGCTATTTCTATCTCTTTATATTCTGGCCTATCTAGTTCAGGCTTGAAATCATGAATCCTCCTCCATAATGTCGTGTAATCTGAAAAATATGGAATTAATTCATAATCAGCAAGTTTCCTTGCTATTCCCTCTAGACCTCTGTAATCAATGTATTGATGTAAGATTGCCATTAATTTAATGAAAGATTCTGGGAATTTATAAGGTACACCTACCTTACTATTATTCATTTGTTTCAATTCATCATCCCATTTTGATCTGTAATCAAAATCGAAATATAGTTCCCCTCTTACTACCAACTCTTCATTATATGAGGACCAGTTACGTTTATTAACCTTTATATCATTAATATCATGGGCTATTTGTAGTGTGTTATTTGGCATAAATACCACAATACAAATAGCCTATTTAAATATGTCATAAAAATGTCGCTTATTTGTCAGAATTACTCAACACAGCATTTAAATTAGAAAGTTTTAAATAAATGTATTTGCATGTATTTAGTTATGGAAAAAGAAGGTAATCAACCTAAAGAAATGAATTTATTTGCTAGAAAATCTTCAGGTCTTGTTAGGGAAATTTCAGCTATTCATGCAATTGTATTTAACTTGGTAAGCGCTGGTATTTTATTCTCTTTTTTATATATTACTTGGGCATTACCTCTTTATCCCGGAGCTAATTTACCCCTAACTGCAATTATAGCTATTTTTTTAGGTTTACCATTAGCATTAGTATATTATATGCTTTCTATATCTATGCCTAGATCAGGTGGAGATTATGTATGGCTAAGTAGAATTACTTCTCCTCTTGTAGGTTTTACTTTAAATGTATCGATAGTGTTTGTCTTACTGGCTTGGATAGGAACCAATCCCTCATTAACTATTCAGTATGGTGTTGTTCCATTGCTTTATGGATGGAGTGTAATTTTACACAATCCAAGTTTAATGGGGTTAGCTAATTCAATTAATAATCCACTGTTTATAACAATATTTGGACTTTTTTATTTCATTTTGATTGGGTTTATTTTAACAAGAAAATCTAAAACTATAATGAATATATTAATTATATTATTTATTATAACTTTAATTGGTTATGGTGCATATATATTCGGTTTATTGTATGTAGGTCAAACAGGATTTATTTTGAATTTTAATAAATATTCAGGGATGAATTATAATCAAATTATAAATAGTGCTATAAATGCAGGATATCCTTCTACACTATTACTTACAACTACAATGTTTGCACTTGTATATACATTTTTAAATTTAATAGGTTATGTTTTTTCTGCATATATTGGTGGTGAAATAAAAAATGTTCAAAAATCTCAGCTAATAGGTATGGTTGGTGCATTGGTAATTTTTTCCATATTATTATTTATAATTTATGAAGTTACCTATTATGTGATGGGTGCGGTATTTGTTGGCAGTATTTCATATTTGGCATCTTCTGGAAATAGTTTATACACATTACCAATACCCCCATTTATGAATGTTCTTTTAATATACGGAACACATAATTTAATTGTAGTTACTTTAGCAAATATAGGATTTATATTAACACCACTAATGGTAATAATAAATTATATGTTGATTTCTTCAAGAAATATGTTCGCTTGGTCTTTTGATAGAATTTTGCCAAGTTTCATAACAAAAGTAGATCCTAAATATTCTTCACCTTATGTTTCTGTGATAATAATTGTAGGATTAGCAATGATCTTTCAATTGTTGTGGTTAATAACTCCAGCATTTCAATATTTCCTTTATTTAACTACAATTGTATTTATATTATATACAGTTGTTGGCATTGCAGCAATTTTATTCCCATATAGAAAGAAAGAAATTTTTGAATCTTCCCCTAATATTGTTAAAATTAAAATAGGATCTTTACCTTTAATAGTTATAATTGGAATTTTAACGACGATAATATCGGTATTTATTGTAATATCAACATTTTTACCAACATTTGGTGGTATAATGAATCCTATTTCTCTTGTTTATAATTTATCTGTATATCCAATAGCTATTATAATATATCTAATAGCTCATTGGTACAGAAAGAAAAAGGGATTACCTCTAGAATACTCATTTAAGGAAATACCCCCATTATAAGGAGATGTTAAAATGTCTAGAATTAGAATTTTTTTTGCATCAGACATTCATGGATCAGAACTAACATTTTTAAAATTTTTAAATGCATATAAATTTTATAAAGCAAATATATTAATAATAGGGGGTGATATTACAGGAAAAGCTATTTTACCAATTTTTAAGATGAAAGATGGGACATTTAAAGCAAATTTTCTAGATGAAAAATTTAACATAAAAGAAAAAGAATTAGAAGGTTTAATAACTAGAATAAAAAATGTAGGTTATTACCCATATATTACAGATGAAAATGAATGGATGGAATTAATTAATGATCAAAAAAAGATCGATGATTTATTAATAGAGTTGGAAATAAAAAGATTAAAAGAATGGATAAACATTACAGAAAAATATTATAAGGATTTAGTTAACAAAGTAAAAATATTCATTATGCCAGGAAATGATGATCGTTTCGAGATTGATAATATTTTAAACGCCTCAAATATAATTATAAATCCAGATAATAAAGTTCTAGAAATAGATAATGAACATGAAATGTTATCTTTAGGATATTCTAATATAACACCTTGGAAATGCCCTAGAGATATTCAAGAGGATGAATTATATAAAAAAATAGAAAATTTAGCTAACAAAATCAATTCAATGGAAAGAGCTATATTTCTAATTCATGTTCCACCTTTTAATTCTGGATTGGACATTGGGCCTAAATTGACTGAGGATTTAAAACCTGTATTATCTCCAGGTGGAGGAATGACAATGAATCCGGTTGGATCCTTAGCTGTAAGAAAAGCAATTGAAAAATTTCAACCTCTTTTAGGTTTACATGGTCATATTCATGAATCTAGGGGAGCGGTAAAAATTGGAAAGACTCTTTGCATAAATCCTGGTAGTGAATATTCAGAAGGAATATTAAGAGGAGCATTAATAGAAATAGATAAGAATAAAGTAATTGATTATTTACTAACCTCAGGATAAATTTTATATTATAAGTTCTAAAATTATATTTTTTAATTTCAATTTTTAAGTAATTTTCTAAAATTTTAACCTAATCTTTCAAATTGATAATGTCCGAAAATTTTGTGTATAAGGTTAAAGATACATCCTTGGCAAAATCAGAGGCAAGTAGGCAGGAATAATATGGAAGATCTGGATAAAATGCTTTCGGAAGTAGGGAGAAATAATTTGAAATTTTTCAATATAATCATTACAATTGCATTTGTATTTTTTGCTATGGCAATAATATTTTTTATTAATTATAATTTATATTTTTTAAAAAGAAAACAATGAGTAGGTAATATTAATTTTTCATGAAAGAATATTTTTCCTTTTTTAGACTAAAAACCTTTTTTTATAGGAATTTTTGAAAGTATCAAGGCTCATAAGGAAAAATACCCATCAAAGGCATATATCTTAAAAATACACCTACCAAAAGCAGGGATAAAAATCAATAAACTTTTAATTGACAAAACATACCTTTTGTCAATCATTTTATCATGGATCCCCAAGGGTATTTATATACCTTAAGGGGAAATTTCCAGGGTAAAAAAATAGAAAGATATTTAAATGAGTAAGTAATGACAATCATTATGAATAATATAGTCCCTGTTCCCAGAAATTGGAAGATCCAAAGTACCCAGAGGAAAATACCCATCGAGTTCTTTAGTGATGATGAAATTTTCAGAATGCATGAATACATAGAAAATAAGATCAGGGAAAATAAGAGAAGGGCAAATTACCATAAAAGATATTTGTTATTATTCAAAACAATGTTATGGACTGGGGCTAGGATTGATGAAATATTAGCACTTAGGCCTATGGATATTCATTTAGACATCAATACCATAGACCTCATTACCCTGAAAAAGAAAAAGGCATCAATGAGGACTATTCCATTACATAGGAATCTAAAAGATGCTATTATGTCTTATTTCATTGAATTCCATATTGATGTTAAATCTCAAGAAAAACTATTCCCTATAACAAGACAAGCAGTAGATCTATACCTTAAAAGAATGCAGAAACAATTAGGCTTCAGGATTCATGCACATAAGTTTAGGCATACTTTTGGGGTTAAGGCTATACTTAACCATGTTCCCTTATCAGTTTTACAGGAATGGTTAGGGCATTCAAGCATATTCACGACAAGCATTTACACTCAGATAACAGGAATGGATACGAGTCAGTTTATGAATCAGATACAATAAAAAAGATATTTTCTGAATAAATATTAATCTCAGTAACTTTGGACAATAATTTCACATTATTCTTTAAAATTCAAATATTTCAGATTTCTCTGGATCTTAATTCTCTAACTCTTTCCACGATTCTTTCAATATAATTATTTAATTTTCTATTGATAATTAAATTGTCTTCTCTTATATCAGAATCACTTGAATCACTTTCTTCAATATCCTCAAAAAGTTTAGCATCTCCATCATAGGTTCCCAACAAAAACCCTAGAAATCTTTTCATTTTAGCTCTATTGAATTTTGAATAACGAAATATTTTATTTATTTCACTAAATTTTATTTTATATACTTCATTTTCATTTAATTTATGAGATTTCATTTGACAATATATTACCCAAGAAATTATATTAAAAACAGATATCAATGTTTGTGGCATACGATTTTTTGAGTTAAGTGCGTTACTAGCATAATTTTCAGCTACTTCTATCATTATTAAAGCAAATAATGTATTTTGATATTTTTTCCAAGTTTCTGATGCAAAATTTTCATTCATTTGTTTTTTTATTGCAAGTAATTTATTGAGAATCTCTCCTGGAAAAATTTTATTATCCCTATATTCAATGATTTTTAAATCATAAAGTTCTCTGAACACTTCATTTTTACGGGGATGATCCATCAATGAAATAATATCTTCTTTATCAATACCTTCAAGTATAGAATTATCATCAATAATCCATATTAAAATTAATTCGTTCATTACAACTTTATAAATAATAAAAAGATAATAGAAATCAAAGATTTTGTTAAGTATTTCTATAGTATCAAAAACCCAATCTTCTATTTCGAAAAA
>Ga0080006_1160743_pt1 | contig 47249 bp, 35 predicted proteins | sample RS3BMetagenome_FD_69209 | JGI IMG/M metagenome (GOLD analysis project Ga0080006, IMG submission 69209) | Ferric oxide microbial mat and aquatic microbial communities from Rainbow Spring, Yellowstone National Park, USA - RS3B (SPADES... ... | reverse complement strand
TGCGCGTGTGGTAGGAGGATCGCGGGGTATCGTTCCAGGCCCCTGCATCCCCTTGTCTGGCAGGGCAGTGCTGCGATGGGCAGCAGCGTCGGCACCAGCGACATAACCTATAGCAAGAGTGCATTCTACGGGAGTTTCCAGTCTACGATACCTTATGTTTTGCGGCAGTGCGATGCGAACACGCATGTGCCAAGGCGGGGTGTCGGACACGTGTCCTTCATCGATCGGAGTAGCGTTTCGCGCAGTGCACGCATCGCGCTCGGTGAGTGCACCTCGGGGATCAGACAGACATGAGACACGACGCGCGTGCCGCTGTTCAAGGGAAACGTGATCTCGATCAGAAGCGTGTTGTTCAGCTGTAAAAAGTTGGATTTCCGTTGAGGACATAGCAAAGTAGAGTTTTCCTTTCGTTTTTGTTCCGAAATTAAACCAGACTAGTCAAGTGTTTTTTCGCTGTATATAACAGAAGCGTTCAAAGAGCGTTCTTTTCAAAAAAAGGAAAGCTATCACTGAGCAAGTCCACGATCCTGGAGGCCCAGGGTCGCAGGCTGACAGAAAAAAAAACATAAAACGGTGTCGAGTCCCGAAGAAAAGGAAGAGAAGAAGGACCGAAAGCAGGAGGCCCTACGTCGAAGGCGGCAAGAAAGACGACTGTACGACGAGAATATGGTGAAAACCTTCTTTCTTGGACATATCAAGGATCCCTGTAGGGAAAAGTTGCGAGACGCCATTGAAAAACGTGTTGACTCGTACTCGAAGAGTATTGTAAAGACGTTGTCAGGACTAATGCATTTGGCGAGGGAGATGTATCGCGACGTAACGCAAATGGAAACAGTCGATGTTCCTGACGCGTTCTTCGATAGGACATGTATTCGATACCTGATGCTTGGCACAGCGGAAGCGCGGAGGGAAACTCAGCTAGTGTATGCCCTCCACGAAAACTTCGCGGAATTCCGCTCCGAGGCTACCCGATACAGGGGTGAATGTTGTATTTACGAATACAGGGCAATGGGGTGCCTCACGAATGTGAGGAGCCTTAAGATCCTAAACGTCTTTTTGTTCATGATACGCGTTCTCTTTGCGCTCTACCCGTGCCTTTTTCGGGAAGGGATTCGAGGAATCATCGATGGTATCAAGAACGATTCCCAGCATGAACGGGATATGAAATTTGTCGAGAAGAAGACATCACGGTGGAGAAAGAACGAGGCTTCTGTTCTCCGCTCTATCATTTAAAGGCATCGTTCGGTCTTGGAGCTTGGCACCCCAAGAGAAACACTTTCAGACAGGAGAAAAGAAGAGAGATGTTCCCCCCTCATCCTGCCTTACTTCATGTTTTTTGACCGAGAACTCCCACGGAAGGCCCAAATAGAGCTAAGTATGGAAAAAATGACGGGTGGGAGAAACGGCATTGAAGTGGTTTTCCAGAAGCGCTTCAATTTCGTTTTTTATGCGAGTTCAAGTCGCATTTTGTGATTATCGACTGTAGAGGCCTTTTACGACTTCATGAAGGAGATCTTTTTACAGCTCGATGTAATAAACCGAGAGGTCATCGGCGAAAACAGGGACACCGACTAGAAGATTATTTTCGATATCACGTGTCTCGAACCGGCCAAAAAAGGTATTCCAGCGGACAATCGATTTCGATATTGTGTACATAAGTGTACATCAAATGCTGTTGCAGGCACTTCATCCTATCCCGTCTTCGCTATCGCCCTTGCCGAAGCACGAAAACAAGAAGACGGGCCGTGAAACGCATAGTCCCCATGAAAACGGCTTTGTCGTCGGCCCTAGCCCCTGAAACACGAGTATCATGACCTTTGCTGTACCCAAGCGTGGGTGCGATGGCACTGACCGAAACTCACGTCAGAAAGACAGCAGGATTTTGGGGATCTCACGAGAGAAATACTACCAAGAAGCGGGAATCATGAATGCAAGCAAGAAAATTGAGACATGAAATGCAGGAATGAAGGATCTCCTGGAATCTTTGAGCGAGGTGACGAGCCGAGAAGCGGATTTTGAAGCTTCTCGGAAATTCATAGAAGGTTCGCGTTGCTCATTAGGAGGTACTGTGGAAAGAATATACAATGCCCCGGTGGGCTCGGTTGCGAATGAATCTGGACTGTGGTAAGCAGCGGGCATTTGCGAATTGTTTCAGTCAGTTGTGCCCTGAAGGAGGATCAGAGTCAGATGCTCATTGTAGCGTATGGGGCAGGGCGCTGGAAGACCCAAAAAAGGTTTACGCCAGCTCCATCGACAAGAACATATAAGGAGTGCGCAAGGCGATTCGTTACGATATAAGTAGATGAGCTTCGAATGACCTATACACACCATAAAGTGGGGTGCACACTTCAGAGAGTGGAGATGGAAAAGTGCCAGCGGAGCCCTGAGGAAACAGCAAAGTACGGACAGCTGACGAAGGAGCAAATGGAAAGAAGAGCCAAGTTCGTGGACTAGTTGCATTAGTGAGTACAACCCGCAACGGCACGAAACAGATAGAGTTTGTGGATCGAGACTTTAACGCCGCCATCAATGGAAGGAAATGCGCGGTGCTGGAGAAAAGACCTCCAAAATGGACACGAGGGATCTTTATTGGACAACCTCTCAGAGTCGAACTATATGAGAAAAAAATTGGAAGCAGTCGTGGGTGGCCGGTCGAGAAAGACTGAGATGCGTTTGCACGTCAGCTGGAGACTTCTTGTCTAGGGCGCCGGTCACCACTACTGTACACCGCTGGCGGCTACAACGTTATTCTTTTCAAAGACGTTTGTTTCCAGGGATGAATACTGAGCGTCCACAGCAGCACACCTCTCCTTCGAACGCGTCTAGTTCATGAAACCGACACAACCCGGCTCGCCGCATAGACATGGGATTTTCATCGCATTGTCTACGTCGAACATGTAGTTGTAGGTCAGCTCCTCGCCGCGTTTAATCGCTCGAGCGCTGCGAATAACAATCACATCCTGCTTCGGTTCGTCGCTGATTCGCAGGATTTCGCTGTAGCAATTCGGACGACAAGAATGGTTAATATAGCGTGCGACGCTCCCAATCATTGTCGCATCAATCACCCAATCAGCATCTATACGAAACATGTAGCACCCAATGCCACGGCGCTCGTAGTGGCGCTCCCGAACGTCGGCCACTGGTGAGGCAATCCGCTCTCCAGCGTACTCAACGATCATCTGATCGGCTTGGAGGTCACAGCGCGCAAACAAACCGAACCCGTGGATTCGAGAGCGCAACGGAACACAGTACTTGCGGTGTTCGAGCTGCATCCGTCGATACAGCCGACGATCAGTTGCCGTTGCGGAGACTACTCGCCAGGCGTCTCGCCTTGGAGGCACACGATCCTGCTCTGGACGTGATCGCAGTGCGCTGCACGCCCGCTCTGCAGACCCCGGGATACCGGATGCAGCCGATCGCTGTGCATGGAGCGGGTCATATGCTGCTCCCGCTACCGCACGCTCAAACACTTCCAGGGATCGATGCACAGGTGCAAGCCTACTCCATTTTGACTCGTTACTCGGGCGCAAGTACAGGGAACAACGTGCTGCGCCCGCGGATCGCGCTGTCGGGGATGCACCTCCGACGTCGTGGTCCGGAGAGGTATCCGCGGGCACCGACGCCAACATGCTCGTGGCTAGGTGCTGCACCAGCACCGGCACAGGGCAAAAGAAGCGCTCCGCAAGTGCCTGACGTTCTTCTGTCGATCGTTCAGCGATGCACTTGGTGAAAAGATGCGTCAAGCGCGCCGGAAGACGCGCTGCCCACAACCGCAGCACACGGGATATCATCTGGTGCCATAGCGCAGTGATGCACACGCCACTTAACCGATCGTGCGGTGCATCCAGAGCGCACAGCGAGTACCGCGGCTCGTGTGCTACGTCCGCTGTGCAACTGATAAAGTAAAGCGTTCGTTCAAAGGGTCGGATCATACTCCAAAAGCGCCGCGCTAGGTAACAATCTGGCGGCAGTCGCCACTGAGCTTCTGTCGATTCCAGCGATGTGCAGTCCAGCGCACCGTAATCGAGCAGTGTCCAGGCACCGACTCGCAATGCTGGTCTCGCATTTAGCGACAAACCGCGTACATCCGACGGCAAAGAGTGACCCATACTCGAAAAGGGAAAACTCCACCCCGAGGGTGCAAGTCCAGCTGTCGCCTCGCGACCAAGCAGCGAGCGATGCTTCCAACACCAGCACAGGCTGCGATGATCGGAGCATTCCCACATAGCATCAGCACCAGCAGCGTTAGCATGTGTCGCTACACAGCGTACGTGAAAGACTTGGGTACAGCCCAAAAAAGAGCAGAACACAGAGGCACCCGTACGACGACACACAGAACACTTTCTGGACAAGGCAGCTTGTATCGTGCGAGAAAGGCCGGCTCCCGTTTGCGTCGACAGCGCCAAACAGCCCATGTGAAGCCAGCGCAGGGTGCTTTCGGAGAGTCGCAATGGCACCAGAAATCCGAGCTGCGCGCTTTCACCTCGCTCGGGGCAAGCACATAGCGCACAACGCCGACAATCGGGAACCGCACAGAGACGCGACCACACTAGGTGCTCTGCTTGTAACGCATCCGGTGTAGCATGTGGCGCTTGAACCCCAAACGAGGCGGATACACGCTGGCCCAGCGCCCGGCAGACAGTGCCTTCAGGTACTGGGTCACGAGTTCCGTATTGGCTTAGTGAGGTATCGTTCCCCATCAAACGCACCGTGTTCTCCTGCACTCCAGTTTCTGCTTCACTATTCGCAAGCATCATGTGCGCATCGATATACACCGAGTTTTGCGAATAAAGATGTTCTGCTTCGAAGGAGTTTTCCTGCTTCATCACGAGCGGCGTCCGCTCGGTGCCCTCTATCCGCGTACCTGGGGCCAAGTGCGAAGCGAACGCTCCGTCTTGCACGCTCGTCAAAGCGCACGCGCCCAATGGTAGCTGTGCCTCGCACGATACATACGGCAACCGCGTTCCCGCGAGGCAGTCTCGTAAAGGGTCTGCGCACTCAGATTCCATAGCGTCCGCATTGCACGCTAGAAGAGGTGCCTCAGAGACACGCCCCTGGCCTGAGGAGCTGCTCACCTTCGGCGAACGCGAGCAAGCAGGGCCCGTTGCCGCCAGCGTACCGGGAACATGCTGTCGCTTGACCTGATCGCCAGGAAGCGTACTGGTTGCGTTCGAGGTTGCTGCTGCTGCTGCTGCTGCTGCTGCTTCACAATCACCGCAAAGCAGCAGTGGCATAGCACCGCCGTGGCCGCTATCCAGCCGCCGACCGCAGACAACGCACGGTACGGACGAGAGCGTCAGCAGCCACGGAGGCTCCTGAACGGAACTTGGCTCACCACGCTGCAGAACTCGCATCGAATCCCGTTTCCATGCATTCGATTCTGAGGCATACTGTCCCGTGTTCTTTGACGCAACGGCTGCATAGGTGCCCGCCTCCTGTTCGACACCGGCTCTGTACGAATTCCTCGGCAAAGGCAAAGCACGTCCAGGGGTATCCACCTCCGGATAAGGAACGCGCTCCGAGCCTCCGCCTCCGGTGATGCGTCGAGAAGCGGCAAAAGAAGCAGCGCCGGCAGCAGCGAACGACACAGGTGGCCTGCGCTTCACAGCGCCAAACGCGGAGGAGTCAGGTACGGCCTCGTTATCCATACAGGGCGCTTGCATCGAGTGATCGACCTCCAGAGGCACCTCCGAGTCGTTATGCTCGGTTCCTGTGTTCCATAGAACCTGTTCGGACCGTTCTATACTGGATTCGGTTGGTGTTCCTTGACGATCCGCAGGGTGACAGGATGATTCTGCTTCAGGTACAGATGGCAGTGGTATGGAGACGGCGCAGCTGGTACAATTCGGGATCACGCGAATCGGACCCAAGTCCAGCAGATGCAGCCGACCTGAAGACGACTCGTACTGCTGCTCTTGATGCTGGCATTCCGCGTGATACGCCTCGCCACAAAGCCAGCAAAAGAGCGCCGATGCGCCTGATTCGTCCACGGTGCCATGACACAGCGCGCAAACATCCCGCTCGAGCGGAATCAGAATTCGGCAAGGAATCAGCGGATCGACTTGAGGTTGAGGAGGTACTTCCCAGTCGAGCACACCCATCATCTGGGCGTTAGTCTGGTACTCGAGTTGTGCGCGCTCATCGTGGACAACGGAGCGATCATGGCAGCCTGAGTCGATGCGTTCGCTTGGCGTTCGACACGGTGCAACGAACAGACTACCCGGCTTGCCCGGGACGTTACTTTCGGAAGCAGTCACCTGAGAGCCTGCAGCTGGCGCCGTCTCTGTGGCAGCGGCCGCGGACAGCGACATCTGGACAAGACTGGTACCCTCGGATGGAGTAGATGCAGTCATCAGAGCGTCTGTAGTGACAGCGGATACTCGCTTTGCCCTCTTGGTCCCATCCGGGCGTGAATGCAACCGAGAGCGTTCGAGTGCCTCCAGCGTGCGCTCCGCAAACGTTACCCAGGACAATGGCTCACAGTCACCGAACTGAAGCTCTCGTGTGAGCTCCCACAAGCGGTAATTCTCCTGCTCCGTAGTGGCCTCCGAGTGGTGACGACGCTTCCTTTGCCTGCCGGTCACCGAATTGCGCTTACCAAGTGCATCATCACCGCGAAACTGAACCTGGGCAACAACACTGCCTCGAGGTGTCTGCAGTGCAGTATCCTGCGGAACCTGCCGGGAAGCGCGCTCCCCGTTTGCTGATTCCCCTCTGCCGAAACGTACACCGCCGTGCTGCTGCAGTTTCCTCGAAAAGTTTAGCCGCATCACAGCGCTTACCTGGGACGCTCCAGTCTCCTGCCCCACTGAGTGGCCGCCTTGTCTAGAGGAGAGCGCGTTTTTGGAGTCCCCGGAAGCGCCGCCACCAGCACCGGAAGGACCGGTGTGCGTCGTCACCTCTCGATCGTACACCTCGACGGGTACCGAACAACGCGAGACATTCCTCGACTGCCCTGTACGAGCGCCGTAACTCGGTTCAATGGTACACTCGGACGCGCATGAGGCTCGAAGCTCCGCAAAATCCTTCACAGCGCTTTCGTTCGATGGAGCGGGACTGCTGGTCAGCGCAGATGCCAAGTGAGCTCGCTCCGGCGATGTTACAGTATCTTGTTGCTGCAAGCGTCGACGAGAAGCTGTATTAACAAGGTGCGTATCCGGACAAGCGTCCGGACGGCGTTTCCTGGACTTTGTGGGTCGTCTCGCTCGCAGAGGGACCGTTTCAATCGCCAAAGATGGACTGTAGAGCTGGAGATCAGAGCGCTTACCACCATCTCCACCACTGCGAGGTTGTTTGTCGGGATTGTATGTGGCCAGAGGGCGAAGTCGCTCGCCCTGGTGTTCCATGTTCTCAGGCGAAACTTCCGGGGCACGCTGGACAAGAGCGGCGTCAGTTTGTATTTTCTTCATAATCAAGCGCTTTCTCTTGGTGCTCGCATCGTCACAAGTGTTTTGCTGCATCAGCGGCGTCTGTGAATACCAACTAGCAGGCGCAGCTAGCGAGCCAATGATATGAGAAACCTCCCGGCATACGCGAGACTTGCGCTGCGGGTGCCTCTTCCATGCAGGTCCACGGTTTGCTGGAGACGGCACTGCTGGCGTCGCGGTTGCCAGTCCGGTATGGCGGTGGCGGTATTGCTTCCGCCCGGTTGCTGTTTGAACAGCGTGCCCGGTATCCATGCCGTGCTCATTGTACACCTGCAAAGCGTCACGGCTATCGTTGTGCTCGATTTGCTTCCAATCGCGGGCACCAGACTGTCGTCCGCCACTTGTCCATGAATGCGTAGACACTGCTTGAGCATTCTCGACACCTGCTGCTCCGTTGCCGCGCTTCAAGCGCCGCTGCGACGGCGCTCTACGAGCGCTTCGCTCAGAAGACGCTTTGGTTGATTCTGGGGGTGCACTTGCCGTTTCATCCCGACGTTTTGCAGCCAGATGCTGTCGATCCTTTGCAGTGGACACGCTCGCATCAATGCATCCATTCGGGGATGCGTTTCTTCGAACAGCACGGCCCTTGACAGCCTCTAACTGAACCAGCAGATTAGCGCTGGCCGGCACATCGAGCGTGGCAAGCTCCGAGCCCCTAAAAAAGCCACATTCCTCAGCGTCCTTCCGGTGAAGACAACAAAAAACCTGTCGTCGTCGCTTACACACAGCAGCGCCTACTTTCAGTGCACAGCGCAGGTGGTAGTACGTCCAGCAGGTTCTCGGACTGCGGTAAGCGCAGGTGATGGTCCCACCGGGTTGTCCACAAACACTGCAGCGAATCGAGTTGCCCCGACGCACGACAGAGCCCACCAGGAGCTCATCGATTTCGTTTCGACCCTGACACTCGGCACTGAAGCGCACACACTCTTCATGTACATAAATAGGTTTCTTTGCTGGTGGTTTGGGTTTCAGTGGCCCCAGTAACTTACCTTCTATACCGCTTGCGTCCTGGTCTAGGCCGCACAGTGCACAGCGTACGCTATCCGCAACGTGCGCTCCATCCTTCCGTCGACGAGGATTCGCCGGTAACAACTCAGACTTTGACCTTGGACAGAGGCGTCGTGGCATCGACGCCAGCACAAGTGCTAGCGTCAATGGCGGACTTCGCTTCCTCCCGACACCTTTAGGTACAAGTAGCCAACTACCTGACAACAGCGAGACCTAGAGTTTAACGAAAACGCAGCACACGTCAACTCCAGTGGACTCAACTGCGCTCCAAGTACCGAGCGATACCAACAGACCTGCACTTGATCAGGTCCTCCCTGTATACCACCAAAGTCTGGAGGTTTTCCCCAGACCAAACGACACCACGACAACCCGTAGAGGCGAATAGCGCGCGCAAAGCCTTTCTTGCCGCTTCGTACTCGGCAGTGCGGCGCCAAAAGGGTACGCGCTGAACCTGCAACTGCGTCGCCTTTGCTGGGCAGCGATATATGCGCTTTGCCCAGCTTTTGGCACTGGACAGGTCTCCGGGCACGCTGTTTTGCAGTTCAAGGGCCAACATCGGCACGGACGCTGTGCAACAGCGGCACTTGGGGCCTAACGCTGTCCTCCCGTGACTGGCACGACCCCGGACTGGTTTGCGCTTTTCGAAGATGCAATCTACGGGGAATACGCTCCTCGGACGCAGCTGCAGGTTACTGCGACTGCGACTGCAGTTGCATAATCATCATCGTCCACAACAGCAGCAGCAGCAACAGTCGATTCGTCTGATTCACCGCACAATACCTTCATGGAACAGACATGGCGGAGCCAAGTCAAGCGAGAGCTACGCGCGCACCCGTGAACGACGAGGTGCTCGCTACTCATCGGTAACGAGCTGGCAGGCCAAGTGCTTGCCATCACTGCGCGGTGCTCCAGGACGACGCAACAGCCGCTGGGCCTCTGTGCTGAACTCCGCTCTACTATTTGTGTCTGGTGCACTGGTCGTAACTCTGCCCAGCTGGTGTAGCACCGAGTGGTGGCGGTTGCCACTCGGCTCCTTCTGGAAACGCTTTCAAGCACAGGCGGCAGCGCTTGGTGACGCGCTGAGCGCTGAGGCGTCCGCGGCACAACCTGAAGCGAGCGCTGGACTTCCGAGTATACGCGATAAGCCGCTGACGCGCTTCGCAATCGCAGACGCGGCAGCTCGTGTTGCCCCGGCAGTTGTCAACATCACCGTCACGGTATCGACGGGTGATCGCTGGCTCTTTGGACCTTTTGCGCCTCCGACAACGCTCGCCCAGTCCACTGGTTCGGGATTCATCTTCGACAGTAACGAGGGACTGGTGCTCACCAATGCACATGTTGTTGCGGAAATGCGCAACGCACCCCAGACGAGTGCGTTGACGGTTACGCTGCAGGATGGACGCTCTTTCTCGGGTGCCGTCGAGAGCGTCGATGCACTCACGGATCTCGCCATCGTTCGAATTCTGGACCCGGGAACAGACTTGCCGGCAGCCGAATTGGGTGAGTCGAGCGCGTTACGAACTGGCGAATGGGTGATTGCTGTTGGGAGTCCATTGATGCTTGCGAACACAGTGACCTGCGGGATTGTGAGCGCGACCAACAGAGAGGGTTTCGAGATTGGCTTTCCAGTGGGAGCGCCGCGGTTGGCCTTTATTCAGACGGATGCGGCGATCAATATCGGCAACAGTGGTGGCCCTCTGGTGAATCTCGACGGTCAGGTGATTGGGATTAACACGCTGAAAGCGCTCAGTTCGGATGGGATCTCGTTTGCACTGCCCATTGATCTCGCCAAGGAGGTAATCCGGCAGCTACGCCAGCACGGTCGAGTGGTGCGTCCGTTTCTAGGCCTCAAACTACTCACGCTGACACCGGCGCTTGCCGAGGAATTACGACGACGTTCGAGCAGCGGCTTTCCGCCCGATGTGAACGAGGGCGTATGTGTGCCGCAGGTTCTCCCGGGTGGACCGGCGGAGCGCGGTGGACTTCGCGCTGGTGACGTGATCGTTGCCATCGATGGACAACCTGTTCGTAGCACCCGCGAGATCTTGGATCTGCTGGGGAATCGGGTAGGACATGCGATCGAGTTTACAGTGATTCGCGGACGTAGAGGCCAGCGAATCACGCTGCAGATTACGCCAGAGCAAGCCAAAGGCTGACTGCGACTGTCCGAGCGAGCCCGTACAGCAGCCTGAAGCAGAACGTAGACCTCGAGGCCTGCCGCACAGTCCTCTTGCTTTCCGTTGCAGCGGCGGCGGTGGCGGCGGCGGCGGCGGCGGCAGGTTCAGCACCTGATATGAACTGCGGCACACGAGCCGGATAACCACAATGATCTCATCTGGTGTATTCATGCCTTGATCCACAGGCTTTTTTCGACACACCCGAGCGGGCCCACCGGATGGGTTTGTGCGAAAATCCCAGCGGATTCGAACGCAGCCGCGTTTTTGCAGAACGTGGTACGCTGTCCAGGCAGATGCTTGCAAGGCGGAAAACTTTCAGATCGTTACCGTGCAACTGCCGCTCAGTACCCTGACCCGCTGAGCAACGACCTCGCAGCCAAGCCACAGCGGCTGGAAGCGCATTTGTGCGTTCCAGCACTGCACCATGAATCGACAGAACGACGTGCACACAAGACATCAGCGCCAGCTGCTACAGTACCACCTCCGTATCGATGCTGCCATCGTGTATGCAGCGCGCATGCTGCTTTGAACATTGAAGAGCACGCTGCTGGCGCTGGTGCGTCTCATGCACCCAGTCCGCCTGGTGCTCTGGAACTCGCCTCTGGCAGGATCCTATCGAACACAGCGCCTGATGCGTACCCTGTGCATATCCCGACACCACCGATCTTTTCCGCAAACAAAGGTGCGCGCTACACAACGGATGCGCGATCGGGGTCGTCATCCGGACACGTGTCCACAACGACACGCATGACGCAGGATGCGTGCGCGCCGCCTCATCAGCCACCGCGGAGACGCACACACGACCTCCTTCGCTACCACGCTTCGACTGTGTTGAGCATGGTGCGGGATCCCGCTCGACGCTGGTATGCAGCCGCGTGCCACTGCCCGCATATGTGCACGCGTGCTTCCGTCAGTTCGCATTAAATGGGTAGCAAGTCCGCATCTGCGCCCGCGATCTGCTCCAAGATCGATGGTGTGTTCGCGGCATCCGGCTCTAAGGCCTGCTCAAAACTGTTCATATCAAAGGCGCGAAGCGCCTGTGCTGCCCGTCGCTCTCGCGCACGCAGTTCTTGCGCTTGTGTTCGAGCCAATTCCCTTTTCTTTCTATTTTGGACAAGTTTCAGACGAAAGAATTCCTCTCGCTCCTGCTCATCCAGTTCACTGAGGATATAGGCAATCGTGTTCTCTAAACGCGGAATGAGAACGTTCTCCAGCGCGTTCACCCGCCTATTGGTAACTTTGATGGCCTCGTCCAAGATCAGATAACTGGTTTGCAGGGATGCGAGCTCCACAAGCGCTAGCAACGCCTCGTTATAAGCTTCCCGGCAGGCTGCGATCTGTTGGCCACCACGCCCCAGGCCCCGATACTGGGCAACAGAGGCAACACCTGTTTGAACTGGCCCAGCAGCGCGCATGTCCTCGGCGTAACCGTCATTCCGAGCGACAGCGACAGCAGCAGCAGCAGCAGCAGCAGTAGCGATGGTCGAGGTGGCAACCGGTCCCGTGCTCACCGACCCCGAGACGCAGCGGTAGCAGGGCAACGACACACCTGCGACATTGTCAAAGCGCACCCGTAGTCGAGTTTCCGCACGCTCGACGCTTTCCTGAACAATGTGCTTGAGCTCGTCGCCGACGACGTACTTAACGGCAACGAATCGAAACGAAGCGTCGCGCAGAAGCTCCGCAGCACGTTGCTTTTTATCCACGATCTCACGCAAAATGGCTCGAAACCGTGCCGTCAAGGCATCACTCTTTTTCTTTAAGAGTGCATGACCTCGACGGGCGCCCTGCAAACGCGCTTTGACCTGGGTCAAGGTCATGCGCGAGGGCACGACCGGGAGCACCTGGCGCTGACTCATCTCGGTGCGCCCTACAGCAAGTCGCACTCTCGTCTACGAGGCTAGACGACCCGGGTCCCGTAAAGCGCACCGCCTTTCACAACGTGTCAGTTGGTGCGCGAACCCGGTCACTGCTTCTCTCTCGTTGCCCAGCGAGCGCTATACTGGACTTCTCGCAGCAGCCGGCGCTGGGCGGAGGCGCAACGTCACCGGAGCCCGCGGCTTGGCGGCAGCGTCTCGAGTGCAGCGCTCTGCTTGGCTCAGTGCCGGACGCGTTTTGTATATCATTATTCATAGGGTGGAAGGTATGAGGTCCATGAATCTAGATGGATACTTGCGGGATGCGTGAACGCTGCCGACAGCTCGAGTACATAGACAGGCGCAGCACGATTGCAGACCTGATATCCAGAGTGCATGCTGGAGAACGCTCGAGTTCGGCGTAACGATGATGCGATGCAGTACATATCCCTGGGGCCGAATATCTCTAAAACCACGCCAACATAGCGCTGATGTACTAATGGTATGATCCTTCATACCGTCTTTTGCCAGCGGAGCGACGATACCTGTAGAGTCGCTCTAACTCGTGCCGCTATTTGTCGGCAGAACGCAGTACGCTACGTACTTTCGCCTCAAACCACTGCCATAAGCGGTCTGAGAACGCCTGTTTATCGCCGCGCAGCGTCCGCGCCAGCGCTCTGGACCGAATAGAAGGCGTTCTATGCTGACACAGCGCCCAGAGGATCTTACACGAGAACCAGTACCTCCGAAGGAATGCAAGAGCCATGGTGGCCGATAGAACTTGCAGGTCTGTCGCGGCATGATGGACGCTCTTCTGATCGCCGATATCCATCGTGCAATCTCGGGTCCCTGGTTCACGGAAACGACGCTACTCCCATATAAAAGAAAAGTCGACTGCGATGACTGGCATCGCTTTACTTTGAATGCGAGAGCGCGCTGAACCCAGGCTCTATGCGGCATAGTGGCGAAAGAATGAGATACGCGCCCATGAGGTTTACTCAATCAGATTCGAAGGCAGGTCACGACTTGTGCTGGGGTGCGCCATGCCCATAATTCTTTTCTCTGCAGCCAGGTCCAGTCGGTTTCACGCTTTGCGGTATCCCTGCAATACCGACCAACGGGCTCGAACCGGCCCTCAAACCGTGCCTGGACACAGACCGCATCGCAATGTACACACATCGTGGAGCTCGACCTGCCGAGCGGCAAGCATCCCAGCGCCGCTGTTCGCAAGAACAGCTCCTCCAAGAGCAGTTACGTATGTTGAGCACCGCGTACTCGTACAAGCGACGCTTCTCTCCTACGGATGCGGATAGCAGGAGCTACAATTTTGTTTCCTGTGTGCTGAGAAACGCCAGACAACGCAGGCAACGCACCCCAACGGCATAATGCAAGCGCTTGTACTAGTCACCTTCTTTGAGAATGAACCCGGTGCCGCCGCACTGACTACAGCGCGTCTTCCCGAATCCAAAACATACCTCGCAACGTACACCGCCCATGTGTCCAGAGCCGGCGCAACGATCGCAGCGTAGCTTACCGCGAGCAAGACAGCCTGGACACCGCTCACTGCGTCGTGGTCGTCCGCGCCGGTGAAACGTCGACGAATCTGCAGCAGTGCTTTCCTGGGGCGGCGGCTTAGCCGCACTGCTCGAGGCCGCTGCTCCCGCCATAGCAGGCTCGTCTGGGTTTGGGTTACTGTCGTCGTCGTCGGTGTCGTCGTCGGTGGCGGCGTTCGCTCGCAACGTGTTCACCTGCCATATGCCAGGCCGAGCGTCCGTTTCCGGAAGACGTGGCGCCCGTGTTCGTGGACTCGCCACCCGTTTCAGCAAGGGACTGCGGCTAGGTTTCAACACCCGTGGCTGCTGCACATATCTACTCGTTGAAACGGCAGCAGCAGTAGCAGTAGCAGCTGGTACCCCACGGTACCAACACACCCCAAAACCGAGCGCAAACGCTCTCTGACGACAACAACAAGACCCTAAAGGCGTGCTGTTCATGGATAAAGTTGAGAAAACCCCATTGCTACCATAAACCAAATGATCCGTCTCGTTCATGTTAGAGGCCCAAGCTACGCGCAAGTCTCAGGCGCAGCGCAAAACTGTTCAGTCAAGGCCATGCACCCCAAGCGCGCTCCATCGTGCCGCAAGGGCGTGCGGCTCGTGCGCCTGCGAGATAGGGAGGTGCTCTACGCGCTGGCGCTCCGCAGCGCGTCGAAGCATCGAACGTAGGAGAAGCGGCATGCGCTAAAGTTCACCGCTTGTAGTCGTTGATCATGCGGGGACGGGGTGCGAGTTCGCTGGTATTTGCTGAAGCTTGCCAATGAAACCTGAACAGTGATGGCTGCTCGTTGCTGCGCGGAAACCTGCGGGGTAATTTCTGGGCCTAGTCATGAAGGATCAGGATATGGGTGTGAAAAATTGATCTTGTTGGGAGCTCTTCAACCGGGCACTCCAACGACACGAACGTACTATCAGATGCATCCATACTCTGGAATCGGCAGGGTTACGCCTCTGTGAGCGACATTTGCGGTCGCGGCGACTGCGAGTGCGTGTGCCATGCACTTGTCGGCAATGCCTGGACTGGACGAAGCTCGCGTATGTAGACCTGCACGCCTGCTCCGTGAACGAGCAGCGATGCATGGAACCTCATAGCACTGCATGCGGGAACGATGCCAGTTTCCAGAGCTGGGTCCTCATGATCGACGCTGCAGGTGCTGTTCTTTTCATCGATCTGCAACACGCATGTGCGACGGAGTGAGGATGCATGTATACGTCTGTACAGACGTATACATGCTCGTACAATCATAGCATAGTTTATCCACGCCTACGTGCACACACCTATGGACGCGCACGAAAACAACATGAGTAGATGCTCGAGCCCGTCGTGCTGCAGACGCTGCGCATCGAATGAAGCATTTTGAGCAAGTTATGGCAACTCCTGGACAGGTGCGTGTTACTGTGCAGCGCGAGAGAACACATGCCATGGATGCTTCGAGAACAATATACGCACGGGGTAAACTGTGGATCGTGGTATGCGCTCGCCCAGGCGTTCTTTGCTGGGAGCGCGCGTCAGTCGAGTGCGGGTGCCGTATGCCAGGGTAGATCGCGCGAGCTCTCCTAGCTCGCATTGAAGCTAGTGGCGTCAAGCATCCTCGCTTCATTAGCGTATACCAATAAACGTCAGGCATCTGTCGTTTCTAAAGTGCCCGCGACGTGCACACTGTCACCATTTAAGAGGCAAGATGCGCCGCCGCGGGCGTCGCTGAGCATGGCAACCGACCACAAGCGTTGCGCTCGCTGCAGCCAGCCTTGCGAGCGGGTTTGCGGGTGTCGCAACGCAGGAGCCAGTTGCACACGAGTCCCGTGAGTCGAATGCACTGTCCTGGTTTCATGGAGACTGGCATGAGCCCCGCATCCACAGCCGTACATAAGCGATCCACGCGGACATATTTTACGACGGAAATATGTTATTTTTGAAACGTTCGATGACACAACATCATTCTGGTTCAAGAATAACCTAGGGGAATCGTTCGCAATGTGTACATACCGCGCTCCAGGCTTGCTGTATTCCTGAACCGCACCATACCAGTGCTCGCGCTCTTGGCATGTGATTTTTTCATCCCAAGTCCGTAGCATTCCAGCATCATGTCAACACTTAGGTCTTAACGAGTTCCTCAAACGGTCGCTGGACACGAATCCATTGGACGCTCTGGAAGCTCAAGATATTTGCAAATGCTGATAGCGAATTCCTATGTTCGGTGGACATAGCGCTTCCGCAAACGATTGCTTGGTTTGGACGCACCGTGGCAAACCGCTTACCAGCGCTTGCTTGATTATCTGATGTAAAGTCCGCTTCCCGTACACAATCGAGTGCCTCTATCTCGGTTTCATTCTCTTCTTCACAACCTGTTTTGCGGCACATTCGTGCTTGGCTTCGTTACTTGTCGTTCTGAGTTCATCCATGGAAATCGTACAGAATCGATTCCCGCACTCGCCGTTCGCTCTCGACAAAGAAGCAGGAGTCAAGCTGGTGCGTGCCAGGGTATGTCCAGTGCCATAGATGACCACTGAACGACGCGACTTTTCGGTCATTTCGATTTTAGCCTATGAGAACGTTGGTGAACGCACGTTCTCCTGCCTTCGCAAAACCGAAAAGGTTGGCGTCCTCGGGCGTGATGAAAAAGAACTCCTCCGGAAATCATTGCGATGGTTCATATGGATTGTACCATACTCCCTGGAACGCAATATCCCCTTTCATTCGTCCTCATTTTCACGCGCGGGAGAGTTGAAACTACTACACACTCATCGTACGCGTCTTGAAGCACTCGACATTGATCAGAACACAGTTTTTGTTTGTGAGATCGGCTTGAGGCCTTTCGGCACCTGCGCTGCCCATGTGCCGGTCAACGACGTATTACCGTACTCTTGGAGGCGTATGTGCAAGTCGCTGATCCTACGATCAGGCCGTGTTTCATCTTCTGTGCGGGAGATTTTTCTGGGTTGCCTCACGAAAGATCGATCAAAAACTCGCAAAGGTCACTGAAGCGTTGACCGGGTGGTTTTCGCGGCTCCTACGAGCAGTTGCTTGACGAGGCGCGTCATGACAAGGGAAACTAGCCGAGCTTTCCGCGTGTGAGAAGCTACGCACTGCGGAACGAAGCCACAGATCTTACTGTGTCGAACATTCTCCCGGTTCATACGTTGAAATCAGAAGGCCTTTGAAACTGTGTTTGACAACGGTTTTCTCATCGGACCTCCTCGACCTGGTTCCGAAAAGTTCGTTCCCTTGTTTCTCTTGTGGTTTCCTCGCCTTCTTCTTCACCAAGCGCGGTGGTATACATGTGGTTGCAATGTTCCGTAACCGCTCGTGCTTTTTACAGGGAACAAGTACTGGGTTCGTGGTAGCACTGAAGCTTGCCTATTCTGCCCACGTATATATGTTGTGTCCCTCGAGGATCTTTTCGTCAGCTTCGGCACGATTGCCGCTCCCAATCGCACAGGAGCACAAGTGCAATACCGCAGTTCAGGGCTGGCAGACGTAAACTACGACATGTCGAAGAACGGCGTCTAGGATACGAACGACCCTTCCATAGGTCCATGACCGTAGAGTTGGCGTTCGGCATCAGAGAAGACGCCATCGAGTGGATTCAACGAGGAGATATGTGCCGGCACCAAGAGCAGTGCAACGCGAAGCGCAGCAGTGTGCTCCACGACTTCTGTTGCATGATGATAAGCGACGTTGTCATCGACCAGAACAGAGGAATATGAGAAGGAGAATCCCCAACGTGCTTCACTAAAAATATGCGATATTGGATGACCCTGTACGAATGGACATTTCGAGGCGACCACAGCACTGCATCGTCGCAGAGTCTGACGTTCACGTCAGGCTCGCCTGTCCCCTATTTGCGAACAGCGGTTTGCCGCTCTTCGGGTACCCATACATTAAAGATGTGCCAATTGCTCCTGAATGAAGTCTCACTGGGTGATACGACCACCCGTCTTTTCTACGATAAGCGTTCGCGTTTTGGTTCGAACTTCATTGTGTATTGCCCAATGCAAGACGATCTCCGACACCTGCGCACTTTTTGCGTCGTCCAGTGATGTCTCTTCATCACTGTTCGTATTAACAGCATGGAAGCATCGCGTCTGGACATTCCTTTGATATTTTTCAATGACCATTCCGACTGAAGTGGATTGACGGGGTCATCGCGCAGATAGACGATGATAAGCGCTGTTCTGGGTACACGACGAGCGCCACTTGGACTAGGTGAAGCGTGGTTCACCCACCTGCTGACCACAGAATAACTGAGTTGTTGTGAGACGCAGATCCTGCATCGCAACCCAGCAGAAGGTGCCGATGTCTTACCGCGGGCATTCACCAACCCACAGGATACATGCCTTTTATTGAATACCTGAGAAAAAATCAACCGAAACGAAAAGCGCGTGCTGGTACAGATGGCCCAGAATTCACTGCTCTTCATATTACACGGTCACTAGAATGCGACCAGGTTGCACGTACCACAGAAAATGCAGCAACGTACGCTGCCAGAATTCACTGCTCTTCATATTACACGGTCACTAGAATGCGACCAGGTTGCACGTACCACAGAAAATGCAGCAACGTATGCTGCCTCGGATACGCGTAAACGGCAGCAGCTCGACGACAAAGCGAGAGCTCCGTACGCAGTAGGCACGCTGTTTCAGTTGACTCGGAAAGCAGCGCAGAGCGAGCCAGCGAAACCAGAGACGTTAACGCGACTCTCTGGGATTTTGCGAGCGCGTACATGCCTGCAGGAGAGGCGGTTTCCACTCTGGAACGCGCCGTTCCGGAGCAGCCCGACAGCGCACTGGACGTCGTCCAGTGCAGTGGCAGTACGAGCGCTTCATTAGCGCACCACCTACCAGTGCTTCTCTCGAATGCTCAACAGGTACTCGATGCGCTGCGTTGGCGATCCCGGTGAACCCGCCGCATTCCCGTTCTTCTCCGACCAGGACAAAGAACGCTCACCCGCATCGAGAGAAGACTTGGGTGATGCCGTCGCAGCTGCAGCTGCCGTCGCCACCATCTCCCACAGACGCACCGCACCGCTCTCGTCCGCAGTCACCAGTACCATTCGATTCGACAGGGACGCAAGCCGAACGCAGGTGAGCCCATCGTGATGGATGGTCTGCCGAACCGCAGGCTCGATCTCCGGTACTACGAGTCCACGTCGCGTCTTCCGCGGCGACGGCAGTGCATTCAAGTCTAGTTCCCAAATGCACAGACGCGCATCTTGTCCGACGGTGGCCAAGCGATAAAACGCAGCAGGTGCAGCATCTTCCGATGACCATCCCTGTCCAGACAAGGAACTGGAAGCGTAACCGTCCAATTCGAGTTCCAAAGCGGGTAACCAGCACACTGAGGTTACAAAGCTGGAATGACCTCGACCACGCACCAGGCATCGCATCTCTTCGCAGGGTGATCGCGGCGCTCGCCATATGGTGAACGTATCGTCCTCACCGCCCGCAGCGATGAACTGACCGTCGGGTGACCAGGCCATACAGAGAAAGGCCCCGTAGTGGGATCGAGCTTGCGCGATCCAGGTCGCGCTCGGGAGATTCGCTGACGTTTCGGCGAGCACCGGCCAATCTAACGACGGCAGCGCGAGCACGTGCAACATGCCGTCTCGACTGGTACAGGCCAGCAGATTCTCGTGTACAGAGATACTCGTGATACCAGCATGGGATGGAATCTGGGCAAGCAACGAGGTATGATACTTGTCGGGCCCAAGACCTTGTGGTAGCGAATGAACGAGGATGCTTCCATTGCCGCGCGCTGTTATGAGCCGATCGCGGCTGCTGGTCACCGCTAGCGCCATGACCATGACCTGCTTTGTTTGCTCTGCAACTGATGCTAGGGAGCTCGGCAATGCGATACAGTCGTAGCCTCCATCCAGCGTCCGTAGCGGATCGCGATGTACTAAAACCTCACCGTTTGCAAAGCCAATGATCGCCAGAACGGTGTCCTCTGCGGCAGACAAACTAAGCGTATGGCAAGTCGGCAGCACACGGAAGCGGAACTTTTGGAGCACCCGCCCACTCGTATCGCCCTGAATGATGAAGACCTGATCACGAAAGTTGAGCAGCAGCAGTGGCACGAGATCGCCTGGTAGTCGCTTGTCGACAGCGGCGCAGTCTCCGGTGCTCGGTAAGCTTGATGTACGTCCACCAGCGCTAGTGGTTACCGTCCTGCGATCAGGACAGATATCCGCTCGCACCTCGCAAGCTTCACTCGGGGCGGCCGCAAAGGCGTCGCCACCCTCTGAGAGCGCAGGACTGGATGGATGTGTTTGCGCCTTGTCGCGGCTGGTACCGGTCCAGCGATTCAGCCAGCTCATCATCGAGCGACTCGGCACTGCGTTTGGTGCGGCGAGGTGCTCGAGCTGCCCCGCTCGCATATCCGCCGTCTCGCAGGATACACGCTCTAGATCCAAGGTCATGAGCTCAGGTGCGATGAGCGATCGCGATTGCGCTTTGCCCTCCGTGGAAGCCTCGGGTGCCGTGGCGTCACCTATGCGGGCGAGAGGGCCATTTCCCGCAGAGCTGCCACCATCGGATAGCCGCACCGAGGACGCGCGTCGACGGCTGAAGAGGCCTCGACGCTCGCGCCCGTTGCCCCCTACTGCCGACGGCGGTGGCGTCAGCGAACGGAGAGCGTCGGCAGACGTCGCGGCAACCTGCGATGCGACCGTTGCGCGACGTCCATTCACGTCACTCCCGCTGCCTGCGAGCGCAGTCGACGCCAGCAACTCACTGTCTGCGGAGAATGTTCGGCGGTACGCAGCCATGACTGAGGCGTTCTCGACGTAAGCATTCATCAGCATCATGCTCAGAATCGCATGCGGAATCAAAATCATAGAGACCTGGGTACCACGAGCGCCCCAGCCATAATTGACGCGCCGGCTTATGACCGAGCTGCCGATGCTGAGAAATCCGCCCAAGGGCGAAGTGCTTTGCAGCTCGCCGGCAACGGCAGGCGACGAACCAGTGCTCCCGCCTCCCACCAGCTGTGTCGACTGCGGACTCGATGCCGCTGCCGAGTTCTGCGACTGATGACCGCCCAAACCCATGATGCTCGCGCCGCTCGCAGCAAACGAGGTCAGTCGGCTCAGCATGCTTCTGGTTTCTGAGCCGGCGCTGCCCGCCGCACTGCCTGCGCTCGCCGTTCGCTTCCCGTTCACAACGACGGGTGCACGCTCTGCAGTCAAGTCCGCCCTCTCCCGTGGCTCAGTGGCATAGAGACGCTCACCATACCACTCGGTCCGCAGCTCAAACGCCTCAAGTCCGGGCACATGGATGCTTTTGCGTAGCACCTTCCGAGGGCTTGTCAGAGCAGCGGCGGGAGATCCCGGGTAGTACTCAGAAAGCCCCGATATGCTTGGCACTGAGGATGCGTTCTCCTGAACGTCAGGACTTGCACTACCCTCCAGTTTCTTCCCCGCGTTCATCGTAGCACTGGTGCGTTTCGGAGGTGCAGACCTCGTGTCGTCGGGCACACTCGTAAAACTGGACTCCCGTGAGTCGGCCGGGACACTAGACCTCGCACGGACCGGGCGCGACCCAGTACCGGGACGCCAACTACTCAGGCAGCTGTTCAGACCTTCACCTGTTGTCGTTGACGATCCAGGTGGCGAACCTTGGTGTGCAGCACCGGCAGCAGCACCAACGGGCACTTCTCGTACCGTCGAACGTGAACTTGCTACTGCAGTGCGGTGCGCATTTGCGCCCCCCGGAGCGCGAACGGGATGCGTGCGTGACGCAATGCACGCATCGTTCGCCGGCGCACGCATGACGCGATGCGTGCACTCCTTTGCAGTCGGCGATGATGATGATAACAACGATGGTGATGATAACAATGACGATAACGATGGTGATGATAACAATGGTGATGGTAACGATGATGATGATAACAATGATGATGATAACGATGATGCTACAAGGACATCCTTCGATCACGAGGCACGCCATACAGCAGCAATGCTGTAAATACTGGAGTGCGCCGGGCGCTCCGTACCGCACAAGTGTATGGGCCGGCTGTCGAGGCTTGTTGTGAGCGATCAAAGACACGGTTCATGTCAGTGGTGTTTGTACGAGTCGGTGATGTAGGCGTTCTCGGGAGCGTTGACGGGAGGCCTGTTACATTGTCGGAGGTGGGTATTGAAGAGTGTTTTCGGAGCGGACGTGCGGGTCATGGAACTTGACGGGTTTTTGGAATGCTTGACGAATATTTCTGATCACTGATGGCAAGTGCGGAGTCGCCGGGGAACCCGATCATTGCATGCGTTTTGTCCGGATAAGGCGTACCCGGCAGGACGCAGGGTGCCTTGATGTGACTCGTGTGCGTTGTTAGGGAGGGCGTTTCGTCGATGGACAGCGACTACAGCAGCGGTGCAGCCCGTGTTGCGCTAGGCGTCGACGTGAGGCTCAGTAGCCGGAAAATGATCGCTGGATCAAGAGTCGATACTCAGCGAAACGGTCGGTCTGGAGCTAGCGGATCTTTTTGGGGTATCCAGAGCGATTCAGTGGTCTTTTGCATTGATTGCCGATTACCATCTGCTATCCTGGGGATTCTGGGTAAGTTCAACGGGCGTGCATCGACAATGCAGTCCTGGAGTGTGCTTCGGGTGTCGCTGCGCGCCGCTGCCTGCGATGCACGTTTCGCTGCGACGCAAGACAGCGAACACGAGCACTCGGAAGCGCGACGTCAACAGGCATCGAAGCGAGCACCTCGTTGCAGTCATAGAGCCATGAGTTGCGACCATGCTGGTGCAGATGCAGCGTACAAAAAAAGGCACTTGGTCAGCTTCATTGACTTGGCAGAAGCGCATGAGCAAGCGAGCCCGCACCAATGCCCATGCCCGAATGCGCTCTCGCTATACTCAGGTTCGGTGGACATGGAATGCGGCATCGCTTGCGCTGTTCCTGCCTTTTGATTTCTTTGAAACGCTCGTCGATGTGCAGCATCGGTTTCCAAGGTGTGGCAATAAGAGCTTACGTATTTATAGATATTGCTTGAGGCTCCGGTTCCTGTTTTCAGAATCGATGGTACGAATCTTCGCAGCTAAACTAGGCTACTTCCCCAGAATCTATGTATTTGGCGACGCTGTCGAACAAGTGTTCCTCAAATGGCCGAAATCTGCATCCTGTTCATCATCAAAAGCTCCCATTCCTCTCATATGCACACGTGTAGCACCCTCAAATGATGCCGTCTTCAATAAGTATATCCGAAATCTTCATCCAATTCATCATGAAAGGCTTTCGCGCTTCTCGTTTCTTTACGAGTATCATCCCCGAATCATGCATTTTTCAGGTTTCCGATCTTTTTCCGGTCCGAGGAAGCTCATATGCTCAACGATTGAATGCAGCTGGATTCATGAGGAAACATATTCTACGGCTCCCGCTGACCACTTTAAGCGTTCATGGAGGAAACCTAGCAATCGCTTCCAATGGACACTAGGTCGACGTTGTGCATGAAGGCGACGTAGACGGACCAGCATGTATAGACTCATTTGCTCGCCTGGATTTTTCTTGCAGAACTTGTTTCATCATGGACAAAATCTCGTTCCGCACATCCTCTTCCGGATCGAACAGCATGGGCTCGCGCACGCACCAGACAGAGTACCCGCCGAGGGTATCGCGCGGAAGAAGCCCCTGATCGTCAGGACCGGCAGCGGGTGCGAAAACCGAAGAGGTCGGCATCGAACGTAGCCTCTTATACCCGTCCAGGGCATGTCAAGAGAAATGAAGCAAGCGTCCGCGCGCCATAGCGCGGCGCTTGGAGAATCATGCCTCTTGGACATGCGGGCTTTCCTGATCACAATCAAGCATCACTGCTGCGAAAGGCGCAGCGCGGCGGTGCACAAAGGGCATGGAAATGGAAAGCAGGACATAGATCGCAGCTTTCGACTGTCGATGAAATTCGGTGATAACTGCTGGATACTACTTCTTCGGGACTTGAACGGAACCATCGGCATCCTCCAACTGTTAAGAACAGAGCTCTATGGAAAGAAGAACCCGTCGTATTTACACCTGGAGATAAAAGAGAGGAGAGCGCCTGCCGAGACTGGTGTTAGTGACTCTCCGGGAAGCATCGCGAGCTCTCGTGCGAACGCGCTAATGCGCTGCATCGACCTGTTCCATCAGATGCCGACATACGTGTAGCACAAACACCACGCAGCTCAGTACCAGCACGACATACCCAAAGCTCGGTACGTACCTTCACCTGTTGGTGCTCAATGCAGCTCGAGTCGTCGCCAACGCCTTCCGAATACGCCTTGTGCCAAGGCAGATGCACCTGCCTCCACCAGCAGCTCCGGAAACGATGCGGCGCGCGCTGATCGCCGTGCGTGTGCGCGTGCATGCGTGCGTGCGTGCGTGATTGCATGCGTGCGTGCGTGCGTGATTGCATGCGTGCAAGGCGGTAATCGCGCCTCCGTGAACCAGCCACAGCATCGGATTCGATCGCCGCGCGGCTGCATTCACGGAAATCGCCTGATCAACAGCATTGTTCTGCGCTGGGCGTGCTACCCGATCGGTGCGACGGTGAATACGCTGGTGCTCCAGTCGCTCGCTTTCGTTTCACTCGTAACCAATCAGTATCCATGCCAAGTGACGGATTTGGTTTCGTCAGCACTTGGTCGGGCGTGCGTGCTGTGCGGACGCCGCAGCGACCGGTGTGCGGGTCCGTCGGACACGCGATACCACGTCACCGACTCTGGAGACGACGTGCAGGCGTACTTGGCACGCAAGCGAGTACAGTGCGCTCAGAGGGCACAGTCTCCGTGACAGCACCGCGTCGTCAGCAGGGTCTCATTCAGCACAAACGAGAAGCCTTCTGGTTCTATCGTTTTCTGTCCCTCGTCTATGATACGGTCGTGAATCCCTTTCACTGGACGACTGAGATGCGCGACGCATCCCTGCGTCAAGCAGGTTTGGAAGAGGGGCGCGGGCGTCCTGACTTTAAAGTGCTTGATGTTGGTGGAGGAACAGGTTTCTGTACGGAGGGTATCGTGCAGTACGTTTCGCCGAGTCAAGTAACGCTGCTGGACCAGTCGCCACACCAGATGCAAGTTGCAAAGCGCAAGCCGAGTCTCCAGGGCGTAACGTTCGTCCAGGGCGACGCCGAAGCACTCGCTTTCCCAACTGACTCGTTTGACCGCGTCGTCTCGGCGGGCTCGATCGAGTATTGGCCAGAGCCGCAGCGCGGCATCGCCGAAGCGTACCGCGTGCTAAAACCTGGCGGCTTGGCGACGATCATTGGGCCGGTACGCGCAACCAACCCAGTTAGTCGCTTTTTTTGTGACTTGTGGATGCTTTTCCCCATGGAAGAGGAGTATCGTGTATGGTTCACTCGTGCCGGCTTTACCGATCTCAAGGTTTCCTACATAGGCCCGCCAGCATACAAAGGTATTCGGCAGCATGGGTTGATCATGGGGCTTACCATCACTGGTCGCAAACCAGCGCCAGGGGAGGCGAAAATCCAGCTGGGTCCCATGCGGGAGCGGTTGGATCAGTCGAAACCGATGTCACTGGGAGAGCGCTTGATATTCTTGGCGCGATGGATCCTTGGATGTATCGCTGGATTTTACTACTTTGTGCTTCCATTTGCGATCATGTTGTATGCCGCCATCTTCATTCGAGACTCAAAACGCGCCAACAAGGAAGCTGCTTAGGACGCTGGCTGTGCAACGACACGATGCCTCTGGCCCTGGTTGCGCCTTATGCGCCATGTTCATCATCAGGTTGGTGTGTGTGTGACGGACGCGATGCGGTTGCATCAGCACAGGGCGGAAGTGATTCACGCGGCGCCGTACGCATGGTCAATCCTCGGTGCTGCGCTTGGGCGTGGCCGACTCAGCGTTGGAACTTTCTACACGGCCGCGACGGGTACGAAATGCTCGCAGTGCATAATTTGAGCGACGAGTGAGTCTTGCGGTGCAGCTCACGAAGCTTCTGTGAATGGTATGCGACCCAGAAAACAGCGCCAGCGACCATGGCCTGCCTCTTGGCCAGGCGCACATACGCGATTTGCTTTGCTGCAGACGCGCTCGTCGAAGAACTCGCGAATTGACTGACGATGGGCATCGCGTAGAGTCGTACGCGCTTGTATTTTTGACTTTGAGACGACAAGCGAATCGTACCCCGAGTCCGGGGCGCACTGGATACGCACCATACCTGCCGCTGCTTCCGATGACATTGACGGCTGCGGTCGGCGAACTTAACCTGAGTTCTCGGAGCGCGCCACCAGCCAATAGGTCCCCTGATTTTCGTGGTGTAAACGCACCGTTGACCATATTGCAATACTAAGATGTGTTTGATTGACCGAACAACTGCGGAGAGCGTGCGCAGCATTGGCCCCAGACAGCGGATTGATCGCAGGAAACCCATCTGCAGCCTCTGCGGAAATCCGAGTCGTTCGAGACACCCCAAACAACGGTAACGATAACGTATTCAGGACAAGGAAACGACGGTTGGTATGTTCGACGATGACGCTAGTGAAATTTACGACTCTGTCTTTACGAGCACGCGCTCGAAACTAGTGCGTCTTGCGCTTAAGCGGTGAGCGCTCGGAGACGGATCCCGCGAGCCGCCGTTGTGCCCAGCGTCCGCTCACTGTGCCAACTGGTTACGCAAATCTTCGAGCGCGTCCCGCAGCTCTCCCATATGCTGTTGCTGCTCCTCGATCCGCTGTAACAAGTAGTCCAGGTAACGCACAACTGGCTCTCCAGATGCGGGCGGATTCCAGGACTCCAGCGGCTTCCTTCTGCCGTCTGTTGCTGGTGCACGTCCTCCGACACCATTTTTTGTCGGTGTCACCACTTCGTAGCGCCCCGCTGCGTGAAACTGGGCGTCGAAGTGAGGCTTGCAGAACAATGTCCCACTGATCTGGGCATAAGTGCCGAGCGCGAGCTTCTTGTTGCAGGTGTGACAACGGAAACAGTTCGCGTGGTAAATACGACCATCTGTAGCTATCCTCTCAGCAGCGTAGACGGTCTTGTTACAAAGACAACAAACTTCGGACGAACCTCCGTAGATCATGGCGCTCGTCATAGCGGGAGTCGGTGAAGCGTTCAGGTTGAAGACAGCGGGGATTTCAAATTGAAGGAGAAAGGCCAAACGGCTAGCAACATCGCGAACATCGATCACGAAAATGGACACGTGTCCGCGCGCATTGCACAGGATGCGCGTGATGTTTTTTCATGGACAAAACGTTTCCATAGGCCAGCGTTCTCCGATGATGCGCATTTTTCTTTTCTTACTTTTTTTGTGTATTTTTTTTCAGTGTGCGATGAGATATCCATCAAACCCCTACACTCAAGTTACATTAGCTATACTCCGTCTTGGAGATTCTGGTCGTTTCATACGTCCTATTGTGTGTGCTTCGTACCTGCCGTTCCGCATTCGCCTGTGCACCTTAACCGCTGGAGCTGATAGTTCATAGAGCTAGAACGGCTTTTCTATACCCCAGAGGGCGTCGGCTCGAGGCGTGCTTCACCCGACGTAGAATCGGGTCTCGTCGTCAGTTTGTGCTCGGACAGTCTGCAGGCGCAAACTTGTCTTCGCTGCACGACACGCTGGAGAAACTTGGCTGTTAGAATGAATCCTGGGAGCCGCCTCTCTCCTTCGTGATCATGCATGGAATGCGTTGTTGTCGGTTGGCAATGCGGGTTTGTGCTTGACGCTCACCACAGTGGGTAGGCGCAGAAAGCGCACTGGGCCCGTGTGCGTATCCGATTCGCTGGACCTTGCGCCTAGAAGGTAGCATGCGCGTGATGGGCGCTCCCTCGACTGCCGCCACGGTCGGCGCGTGTGCGATCTGGAATCAGCGCTGTGGACTGGCGCTCTAGGGTCGATGCAGTGTGTCTGCCTGCTTGCCTGGCTGCCTGCCTGTTGAAGCACGGGTACGCGTGCGATAGCGCTGCCACTAGGGCCGTGATACTCGTGCTCGTGCACAGCCTGTCTTTTTTTGCTATTCTTATGTACTGGAGTAGCGCCGAGGAGAACGCTTCGTGCCGCCGATCTCGGTGACAAGGTGCACTATAGGTGCTCGCGTGAAGCTGGGCAGGTTCGCGCACCGCAGCGGCGCCTCGCAGCAGGCACGAATAGAGACGATCACCAGCAGCTGATGACGTGATGGAACTCGAGTGCGTATGAGTTCCTTCGGCTGTCTTCGATAGGTTTTGCCGTCATCGGCAGCTATGTGGTCCGCGATGAAAGCAACTGTGCCGAGGAGTGCTGAGAACCCTGCGAGCGACAAAGCGCCCGCCAGCTCTTCACAAGCGGCGAACGAGCGGTCGAGCGAGCACGCCACAGACGAGGTTAGCTGGGTACGACGCCGCCAAGCCGACGTGGTCGAGGACGTTATGTACCGCGAGCGTATGACGCTTCGCGTGTGCGCGTTGGGTTTTGGTGCGTTCAGTAGAGTTCGTGGCGCACTGGTGATCCGCGATTGCCAGTATCAGAATAGACTGATAATTGGAACTTGTCAATCCGTTCCAGCCGCTTGATATTTTATCGGAAATAGTTTACATGGACGGAACCGAGACTCGAAGCACAGCGATCGCGATAAGCGCCGAACGGCTCATTCATGTACACGGGATACTTTGTCGTTAGTCGGAATGGCTTGGTTGACACGTTGCCACCGGAGTAGTTTAGATCATCAGAACCAGATGATTCGGAACGCGCCCAAACAAAACTTCACAAAAGACCAATGATATCCCTCGTATTTGTAGGCACGAGACTCCGCTGTCTTCCGTTGCTTACCCGTAGCATCTACACATCACGCATTCTTCAAGTTCTTGATCTTTCTATTTCAAGCCAACTTGTGAATGCAGTGACTCGCGCCGTTTTGGTGGACAAGGCATCAAACTCGACGTCGTCCATTGGTGAATGCTTCACGAGCTCATCCCGACTGTTCACTGGACTAATATCGTCAAGTAAGTGATTGAGTTTGAAAGACCAATCCTCCTTTCGTTGTGGCTATCGACGAAGCTGCATTCCACAGTAGCATGATCCATCGCCCGCAATATGCTACCAGGGGTTCCCGTCTCTTCTGCTCCGAAAGAAAACGGTCTTGGTTTTGGACTTTAGTCACCGCAGCGATCGCTTCTAGTCGAGCACTGGCTATCGTTGTGCGCGAAGGCAGCGTGGACGGATCACGATTCCTGGCCATGATCTCCAGCCTGGATATTCCTTCTGGTACGTGTTTCATCATGAACAACATCGCGTTCCATGAACCCGCTGTCGGATGGATCAGCATAAGCTTTCACGCGCTGCAGACAGCGTTCTTGACGAGCGGATCGCACAGAATAAAAAGTCCGTGATTATGGGGTACGGCACCGAGCGCTGATACGAGCGAGTGCATCTAGCGAAGCGTTCTGTACACAACAGGGGCGTGTTCCGAGCGTTGGTGCAAACGTTCACGTGCCACTGGACCGAAATCGGACCACAAGGTGTTGTCGCCAGATGGGAACACATGGCTCGAGTCGAGTGTCACCGCTGCGACCGGCGCGCCAGTGCTGGGCACAAACGCGAAGCTGAGGAAGGCAAGCCGCTCGTAGACCGCAACCACTGCACGGGCAGGAGAGGCGTCGAGCGCAGCAGCCGGTGGCTGTGAAATCGGGACTTCATGTTGCCGTCAATGTCCTTTGACCTCTGACAAAGGAGCTGGAAAGGCAAGCGAGATCCGCGTATTTAAAGCCGGATACAAGCAAGAGAAGAAAGCCTACAACGCCTGGTGTTGATGTAAATATGGGAAGAACCCAAAAATTTAGCGTTCACACCCCTCTTGAGTAAGTGGACTTGTCCCTTTTTCTTCTGACACCGGTGCCATGTCCCCGAATCGATGCATCGAAAAGGATGCGCTCGGGTGCGAAAACGCTGCCCGGTACCCGATTTGAAGCCTTTTCCTGGACATCATATCGGTATCCTCGGTGACTTGGAATGATGGAACAAAATAATCGTTCCCGGTGATTTTGTATACGGCGCTTCAGCATGGTCCGTGGAAACGTCGCTCGACGTTAGGCGACTGTATGCTTCGGAAGTATGCAACATTCCCGAATGATGCGCTTTGCATTGCAGACTTGATGTAAAACGCTTTGTCTCTGTGCACATTGTTACTGATGGATTCACGTGAGAGGACGCCCCTCATGCTCGAGTTCCTCGCCATCGGACGCTCGACCCGCTTTTTCGTACACCATATGGGGCATGAGGCTCTGGTCCAAACCCGATATCTCTTCCGCTATCAGCATGAACCCGGGCTCTTGAAGCGCATATGTTGTCCTGAATATGTATTGAAGGGATCCGTGCACCGTTGATTCCTGCACTCGTTGGGCGCTCTCGTCGAAGGCACAGCCGTGCCGCCTTTTGCGTACGACAGCGTCACGGGGCGTCACCGACCGATGAGACTTTTCGGTGACTTTTTTATCCAGCTGAGCGAACAAATCATGGAATGCGCACTTGTCGCCTCCGTAGAACGGTAATTGTTGGCGAACCCAGTGCACCCTAATTTTTCCTATGGAGACGTTGGAACACATACAGTCCGCCTGAATAAAGCGTACAAGGCATGGCCCTGTTCCCGGTACGATGCTCAGAGCGAGTCAAGATCAGACATCAAGCCGCCATTCCGCTTGCCGGTATGCGACCCGTTGTCCATTGTGCCCGAATCCGAACGACTCCAGTCCATGGGAAACTTATCCCGTATTGTTTCTCCTGTCTTGCGCATTGCTCGTGTTGTTGCACGCAGCATTCGGTCGACGCATTCCAAAACAATGTAGACAGCTACCAACCCTGCGTCTGGAACGACCACGAGCGGTCCAGGGACATGCTGCGCCAAGGCCCGCGAAACCAGACGAGCCTTCATTGTGTTGGATGCAATGCAACGCTCCATGATGCCCTGCATCTCACTGTTTGGTAGCTTCTCCCCGTCACGATGTTGATGTAGCCAGGCATGGAAAACGGCTGCTCGCTGATATTGCCGCGCTCACAGGTTCTCGTTGCTCTCTCTTTGCGTCACGTTTTGGGTGCATCTGCTTCCGGTTTGCACGTTGGTTTTTCTCCTTCCCATATGCTCGGTGTGGGGGCATAGATGTAATCACTGTACTCTACAACCGTTTTCATTCTCTGGTAGCAGTCGGACAGAGAGGACAATGGCATAAAAAACTATCTTTTCTGTGTACATACGTATCTGCTGGCTCTTGGGTGCCTTTTCATCGTCATCTGCATAGCGACCGTACCCGCAAACCGAAGCAACGCTTCCGTTCAGCGTATGCGGAGGCTGAGAACCACGTGCTTACAGGAGCACTTGCGATACCTGCTCATGCAACATCTATGAGAAGGGACTCTCCGGAAACGGCAAAGCCGTTGCTCGTTATACCTCACGAGGCAAACAAGAGACCTCGCCCCGGGAGGTACGCTCTTGGTGCACGAGCGATACCCTGAGAGCAAAGCGCGTTGCTCCTGGTTGTGCCTGTGCTGGATGCGCGCTCACCCAGCTGCAGCTAGGCACGTCTCCCGTTGACCTTTATCACTGTATCTCGTGTATCCGGTGCCTACCTCAAAGTCTTCCAAACTATTCAGGCAACTTCATTCCTGAAAGGCTATCTACCTACCAGTATGTCTACGTTTGCGCGCACATCACGTGCGCCGTTCGCTATCGTTCATCGATATCCGACGTCTTCCCGTTCCACACGTACCTAGAGACGATTCATGGAAGCAGCAGTGGACTGGTATGACTTTTGGAACTATTATTACTTGGGCAAATACCAGGCTGCCAATGACGTGTGCACGACCCTACTAGAACCGAACCAGTGGCCTCGGTCGGTTCTCCTGGCAGTGATCCGTTTACGACTTGCGTTGCGCGACCTGGAAGGGATTCGCGCTCTCCGGAACCTAGTGAACGACACGTGGACCTCCTCGGTTATCCACGAGCTCATCGAGACACTCCAAAAAAACGTACCTCCCATAGACGACGGGGAACGCTTGCGTTCGGTCGTGTTCGGAGAAGGGTCAGCGCTCGACGCGGTCGATGAAGCGGGACGGCTGCTAGCAGCGCTGGCGCTCCAACGAGCAGGCCTGTACCTGGACGCTCTCGAGACGCTGCCACTGTCTCGTTGCGAAAACGATGCGGAATCAAGAGCGTGTCGTATCTGTTTATGGTTGCACCTCAACCGGCTGGACCGGGCACAGCTCGAGCAACAGGCGCTTGAGCACTGGTTCGAGCGACAGCTCGCCGACGGCGATCAGCGTGCCGTCGGAACACTGGTACAGCTGAGCAGGGCAACGCTTGCGGTAGCTAGTAACGACGCTGAAGACGTCGCAATCGAAGCTGCGTTGCGTTCGTGCAGGGATCTCGCAGAGCGCTACGGGCCCTCGACGAAGCTACTGAACCTCACCTACTTGTGCCTGGTACGTCTGGGTCGTACCGAGGCATCCGAGAGCACACTGCAGCAGGCGATGAACCTGGATGCACAAGACCCGGATACCATGGCGAATACTGCTGCCAGTGCCGCGAAGACATCGATGATGATGATGGCGTTTCCGGAAGCCGCAACAGCGACCCAGCGCCCTATCGAATATCTGCGCAAGTATGCCCCGTGGCATCCGTGGATTCGTGCTCAGGATGACTTTGAACGCAAGCTCCGGGGCTTGGCAACCTGAGCATCCACTTTGCACGATTTCTTTGTGAGTGTTTGTGTGTTTAGCGGTGAGACGCAAGCCTCACGCCCGCAATGGTGGACCCCGTCGCGCCGCTCGCTTCTGGGTACGGTATCGCTCCACGATGGTCGACAAGTGCGGTGTGGGTAGCGCGGCATTTCTTGTTCGCTCTCGCTCCCTCAAGACTCGTTGAAACGCTTGCCAGAACGCCACTATCTCATCGAAAGTGGGTCGTTGCTGTCGTCGCTGACGGAAACAGCCATCTAGAAGCGATTTCAGGCCTTCGTCGGTGTCCGGTGGCGCTCTGAGACGTTCACCGCGCTGCGCTACTCGATAAATGACCTGAATGGGGTGTTCATCGGACCAGGGCTTGTCACTGGTGATCAGCTCCCACACAATAACGCCGTAGGACCAGACGTCGCTCTTCTCATCGACGGTTTCTTGACGCATGACCTCGGGCGCCATCCACTCGGGCGTACCCGCAGCACCCGTTGCCAACATGGTGTGCACACGAGAGCGGCTCAGACCAAAGTCGGTGACAATGGGCGTGCCTGTTTCGGCGTCGATGAGCACATTCGGGGACTTGAGGTCCCGATGGATCACCGGTGGCTGCTGCGCATGCAAGTACTGAACGCCTTGGGCGATCCCGAGAGCCAGTTGGGCAATTTCGGCGAGGCTGAAGGCAGGGCCGTCCGCAGCGGCCTTGCGCGCATGAATGAGACGATAGAGTGAGCCGCCGCTCACAAAACCCAGCACAATGCAGAGATGCGGTGACTTGGTTACCGCGCCGATAAAAGGCACGATGTTCGGATGTTTCAATCGGCTGAGGAGAACCATCTCTTTCTGGAAATCCTCCACGGTTTCCAGACTGTAACCGTCGTCGTCGCGGGTCAGTTGTTTGACGGCGACGATGACACCGCGCCATTCGGCCATGAACACTTCACCAAAGGCACCGGCTCCTAGTTTGCTTCCAAAGCGAAGCTCTTCGTACGGAATATCCCATTTTTCACGCCATTCTCGGTCAAAAAGCAGTGGGGCATTCCCGTAATATTCCATCTCCGAGGCAGTAGATCCGTCGATGGGCCCGTCTTCCGCCTGTTGCTGCTGTTGTTGTTGTTGCTGCTGAGACGCTTCGCCAGCGGCGTTCAAGTCGCGCGTTCGAGCCGCCTGTAATGCTCGCTGTGCCTCTGTGTGCAGGTCGCGATCCGGCCTGGTCGATTTGTCTGCGAGCCATCCAGAAGACAGCGCGGATGCGGCATCAGCAGGGCCCTGCATGGTGCGTCGCTCCTCGAGGGCGCGTCCTCGAGCATCCGATGCCAACGCTGACTGCTGCTGCTGCTGCTGCTGCTGCTGCCACATCTGCTGAGCGAGCGCACTCCTGCTCTGCTGCTGACGCAGGTGATCCACGCGTTCAAGACGACGATGAATTTGGGCGAGTTCTCCGATCGAACGCGTCAGCGCCTCGTGGTTGCTCTCGCGGCAGTCCAGAATGCTGCTTTTCGGGATGCAGTGAACGAGGGCCGGCAGGTCTGTACTCCGCCAGTAGATCATAAAGACGGTTTCAGGTCCACGCTCTAGCGCTCGGCACAGGGCCAAGGAGAACAGCGTCGCACATTGAGGTGAACGAAAGAAACCGTCGGAAACCAGAGCGACAAACCTCTTCGAATGCAGCATCGAACTGTACCATTCATCCATAAAGAAAGCGGAGCGAATATCGGCCTCTTGGTCGGGAGAAACCGGCCCGTCAGCTCGACCTTGCTCCGATTGTTGCGCGTAATGCGAATGTTCTGCTGCTCCGAGCGCAACCGTTGTGCCTTCCACGAATCCAATTCGCTCAGCGCTAGCGACGGGTTCGCTTCTGTCGCTGGACGACCTGTGCTGACCCTGGCCAGGATTTGATGCTGTCCGGTGTGTCGTGGGTGCAGCTCCACGATGATCATTCCGTGCCGCCGCCGCCGCCGCCAAAGACGCACCAGTCAGATCCGCAGTGGCGGGCGCTTGTTCCGCACCATCCATCGCTGGCGTTTCAGCGCTGACGCCAGGTTCGTCGTCGGCGACACTATGTTCAGGCCTGCTTTCCAAGGGCTCAGTGACCGCGTCGGCTGCATGACGCTGGAGCGCACGCTCCCTGAGGCTCCCTCTTGTGACGCCCTGTGCGTCTCCTTTGGACGTCAATGTCGTCGCATCGACGGTCTGTGGCTCAGCAGTTGCAGGCGTCGCAGATGCACCCGAAAGATTCGGGAAACCCCAGTGCGCAGTGCGCAATCCCGCGTCGTTCGACGGGGCCGCAATGTCCCACTCTTGGCGTTCGACCAGTTCTGTCGCAGCAACGTCCAGTGCACGACTGTGCACATCAAACACCTTAAAGCCAAAACGCACGCGCAGTACGTGAATAATTTCCCATGCAACTTTGGTATCGTCCCGGTGGTACAATACGAAAAAATCCCGTTCTAGGCGACGCTTCGACGACGCCATCGCTTGCGAGGTAGCAACGTTGTCCGCGACCGGAGATACCAACTCGGGTGCGAGTTCGCTGCGCGTCTCGCCAGGAGCGCCCGAAAGCGGAGGTGCATCTCCGACGCCATCTCCGGTCTGCACCGAAGCGACATGCTCGGACTTGGAACGCTTCGGGTCATAGCGCCCCTCTTCATCCATGCACTCACGGAACGACGAGAGCAGCCGCTGAACGCTCGGCGTGCAGAAGCCTCGCGGCACCAAGATGCGAATGAGGGGCAAGCTCAACCCGGCGCTACACCATCGCAGGGCCGCATCCAGCAGGTATGTCAAGACGTCGACTGCATCGGCCGCATACTCGAGACACAGCGGAAACATGACACTGCGGATACCCGTTCTGCCAGAGCAGAGCAGTGTTAAAAATCCAAAAGCATGTTGGATGACTCGCTTGTACGATTGGGCCCGGTCGCCGTCGATCACCAGAATTCGGCGAAATTCGATGCCTCGCGGACGCGGGCGATGCAAAACGTTCGTCAACCAGGCAGCGTAGTGTCGTCGATAGGCGCGCTGCGGTTTTGCCTCGGCAGCTAGATCTGAGAGTTCGAGGCCGACTGAGCGCAGCTCGTCGAGCATGCTTGGGAGCTCGCACGGTCTTTCGGACGCGAAGTTGCCGGCGTCGGGGTTTCGTGCGCTTTCCAGACGCTCCGCTGTCTGGGCGGAGCGGGCGCCCTCGGATGCCGCCTCAAGCAATGTTGAGTTCTGGGACGCATCCGCGTGATTCCCGTTCCGCTCATCACTCAACGCGTCGTTGGTGCTCGAAAGCACCCCGTGTCGGGCGTAAATCGAAGACGGGCGCGCAGCGGCTCTGGCTTCTGCGGGCGCCTGTGTCCTGGATTTCGCACAGATGACGAGCAGGTCGACGGCGTCACCAGGTTGCATGGACACCGGCGATCCCTCGCTTATTTCTACAATGGATCGGCCAGAACCTCGAAGGATCGTGAAATATTGAACGCAGTTGAACGACTGCCGAGGCAGCGGCACGGGCGGCAACGATACCTGCGCACGCGCCTCCTCCTGGAGAGTCTGGGGGCGCGCCCCATCGCCATCGACGGTGTTGTCCGCGGGAACGCTGTCGCCATTGCTATCAGCGGCAGCATCGGGGTAGGGCGTTGCCACTCGTGCGTTGGTATCCACAGCACTACCGTGGTCCCCTGAGGACACGGATAGAGAGCCCTGTTCTTGCACCTGGTCATGTGCTGACCACTGAGTGTCGTCAGTCGCAACGTTATCCTCGCTTGTCGACCGTACAACATCGGCAACACCACGCTGAGTTGACGACTCTGGAGCCGTCTCTGCCCCATTCTGGGGTTGCATGGTAGATGCAGTAACGCCTGTGGGTGCTGCATCAGGAGCCTCAGGCTGCGCGCTGACCCCTGAACCTGTCGATCGGTCGGATCCGCTCGCAGTGGGCAACCGACTCGATACATTCCTGGATTCCGCCAAGATCGGGCTTTCTGCCAACGACCCGCAAGTTCCATCCGTAGATTGGAACTCCTTCGCGCGCACCTGCTGAGCAGCACTCGCCGAGTTTTGCGCACGAATCGAGCCTGATGTCGAAGGTGCCCCTTTGCGACGCCGTGGTCGTGCAGCTTTACCAGTTTTTGATGCACTTGCACTCTGGGGCCGGTCACGCGCTGCGATGCTCGTAGCGGATGCCGAAGTTTTGATGCGCTCGGGCGTCGTACTTCCCTGGGCCCAGAGAGCCGTACTGGCGCCGAGCTCTGACGGCCCCAGTGTCGCGCCCATATTTCCCAGACCACTCAGATAGGATTTTGCGAGCCACGTCAATATTCGGATGGGGAATGGACGCTTATCTGTTGGATTTGGCGTACGAAGCAGGCGCTTTCGTTGTTGGACGCCTCTGTCGTCGAGAGGCGTCGTAGTATGTCCCGAAGAGGGCGCCATTCCAGTTCTGGTTACTGTTGCGTCCCGAGCATACAGCTGCGGTAGGCCTTGGTCTTATCACAGAATAATGGCAGCGGTTCGCTTGAGCAAGGCCCACCGTTTCCCGCTCCGTAAACAACGCGCCGGTAAACACTCAGGTATATAAACTGACGCAAGATGCGGCTTCCGCAACCCGAACTGGAAGCGCAGCACCTGCCCCAGCACTTTCTGCCCTTAAAAAGGTTTGCGTGGCCGTCTGGTGCGCTGCTGGGCAACCGCCAGTCCAAGGTAAGGGACAGTACAACAAAAACTCGCCCTTTGGACGACTCCACGAAGGTTCTCTGTACCTCCGTGTACTTGTGAATAACGTTCACTTCGAGCTGCAGCGCGAGCAACAGCTGCACCAGACCCCGCTATACCTTCAGCTGCCACTCTCAACAAAAAACACTCTCCCCAAAGCGTGTAGAAGCAAGCGAGCCTCAGCCTCTAACCCCACAGAAGCAGTCAGCGCACTTGCAAACGTCGCCAGCACCACCACAGTAACTTTCAGAGCTTAACGACCAGCTTAGCGCGCGTACAAGTCTCTGTAGTCTCTGAAAGCACGGGCACCTGAAAGACCCTCGACAACCTCAAGGTATGCAGCTGGAATCGACGTGCTCCGGCCGCCGTTGCGACGCGCGCGCAGAACATGGACACGGATGCGCCATGTGCACGCATGTGCGCATTCCGAGACACGTCACCAGGCGCTCCGCTGCGTGCAGCACCTCAGCGGCATCGCTCAGGCGCACTGCATCGATGCGTGGATCCGAAGGCGCGTGCACCGCGCACCGCCCGATGTTTTTTCCATTTGTGTATATATATTGACCGTCTCGAAAGCAGGGAGGACACATTCCACTTTTAGTCCCTCTATTCGTTTGTTTTCCACCTCAATCATGTGGTATCGAATGCTGTTTTGTAGTGTATAGAAGGCGATCGACAACACGATGCAATGTAGTGTATAGATCGAAGATGAATAACCTGTTGGATATGTATTCTTAACTGAAGAATGCAAGGAGCACTGCATTCCTCTTTTAGGTCAGTCATATCAAAGTACTCAGATGGTTGAGGAACACTGAGAGAAACAATCGTAGGCGCGACGCACCAGTAACCGATATTCCCGAAGACTGCTTGCGATGCATGGCAGAAAACGAACCGTGGGTCACCTAGCGCAAAGCAAACGTTACGATAGTAGCAACTAGGTGTGTCTCTTTTTTCCAATAGCTAGTTCACTTGGTCCTGAGGACACTGGGATACAGTCGCAAAAAAATATTCTAGTTCACGCACAGCCATCTTCCACTGTAATCGAAATCCCCACAGCTTTCCGGGAACGTCGAGATCGATATGAAGCACAGGAGCGTCGACTTGTTTTCTCTGCCGATGGGCCCTTTTTCCGGAAGAAACCGTCGGAGCGTATATGGGTATGCGCATAGAAGACGTCCGTGGTGTGTATGATCGAACTCAAAGAGAACGAGGATATCAACACCAGTTCTAGCTGCATTGAAGTCATTCTGCGGCCTCAGTTTCGCTCGTAGAGAAGGATCATACGAAAGTACCCACTTTGCCGAATCATTGAAGACTTTTTTTCAAGACGTCTGGTGACTTTCTTCTTTTACGCAACGTGGTATTCCACCATTCTTCTCGCGTTCCTGCTTTTGAAGATTCTATCAGGATAGAGCTGCTTTTCATTCCAGCGTTCTCTTCGTGGTCCAACATCATTGAAGGAGCATTTTCTATCCTGAGAAGTAATGATCGCTTCTCTAGGCGAGTCGCTGAATCTTTAAGCCCATTCGTATACCGGGACACGTTTGGTCTTTCTTGCGCAAGCACTTCTCCATCTGGGAAGCGCCTCACCTAAGGCCATAAAAAAGCGCGTTCATTTACAGATATAAAAAATTTAAGCAATGAGCTGGGGTCTACACTTCAGAGCGTCAAGATGGAGAGAAGGCAGCGGATCATTGCGGCAACAGAAAAGCTCAGAGAGCTGACAGAGCCGGATTTGGCAATGAGGGCACGCATCCTAGCAGTCCCCACTATGCTGCGTTCAACCAGAGGCGATAAACGCATGAAATTCGTGAACCGAGACGTTAACGCCGCCATCAATTTCAGGAGATCTGCAGTGCTGAAGACGAGACCTGCGGAAATTACGTGAATCAACTTTTTGGGACACCCTCTCAGATCCGAGGTGTGCAGGGAGAAACTGAAACCGATAGCAGGGGGCCTGTCGAAACAGACGGGGAGGCATCTGTGATTGCATACTCATTTACCGTCCATAGATGTGAACCGTTGTTCGCTTCACTGGAACATAGTCCAGAACGCGGGCGAACACGTGAAAGTGCGCTGCCCCATCTAGTTGTCATAAACATGAGCCTCTGTGGGATTTCTCTGGACTGCTTCCTTCCCAGCTGGGTCATTTCCGGGACTGGATACGCTGGTGCTTCGTGTCCCGCCAGCTACGATGTCAGCGCTAGCGTGACGATTACGCAGTTCCCCGCAATTGCAGACGCATTTCGTGAACAGGCAGAGGTTGTGATCTATGCTTCGCTTCTCACATTCGTCTACTTTGTAAGAAGCCTCAAGACGCCTTTCGCAACGATGCCACCTGACTCAGGTCGATTGTTCCCAAACGTTCACGCCAACTCCACTGCCAGGCGGTGCACTGTGGCGAGTGACGGCTTGCTTCAGGACCCAGAACATCTCAGAGGCGGATACAAAAGGCTTCTCTCGATAGTCTCCCCGGCTCCGGGTCCAATGCCTTACTCCATGATCACGGACGTGTTCTGTGTGATACCCTCGGCGAGTATTCTTCCCGTTGCATACGCATATACACGCTCTTTCTTTCAATAGAGGCGTTTCGGAACTCGGTATTATTCATGATCATACAAGTACCGGAAAGAGAATACAGGCTCGAGTTCTTGTCCAAAAGATGCGCTCCATCTACGCGCACTCGGTGCAAAACGCTGCCACATGCTGCAATGGAAGTGGTCAATGCGATGACTGGAGTCCGAATCGGAGAACCTTTCCCATGCAAGCAGCAGAGACGGATGCTTCTGACAGCATATCCGGCGAATGGTCTCATGCTGCTAGTGAATCCCGTATCATCGATAGACAAAAGAGAAGAGAATTCGTTTTTCGACCGGAATCGAGTAGTAGTCGTGGACGTGAAAAGTTCAGTGAACCTACCGCATGAGCTTGTGAGCAAGTCGACTAGGGACCATGTCGAGTTTTTTCACCTCATGAATGCAGCGGCGCGTGATGCTGTCCCCGCGACTTGCATTGTAACAAAAAGACGAGATACTTGAAACATGCGTGATGGATACATTCTATACATCAGGATCGAAGAAGTCTGGCGTCCTCTGCGCATGCTCTGGGCGATGATACAGGTTTTACCACAGAGTTCAGTTCGACGGTGTCGCAAATTATCTCGATTCCGGTGACGGAACAAATTCGAGCGGCAACGCGTCGGAGTTGCTTCTCCGAAACGACACCCTAGATTCCCGAACCTATGTATGCGTCCGTGAACCCTTATTGATGCAATTGGAATGTCAAAGCTTTAAATCTAAAACGAGAGTTTGCAAAAATCGAAACGCAGGAACAGACTGAGCATCTCCGTATCTGCTTTTCCTCTGACACGGGTTTAGATCGCCGCTGCGTACATCGTTTCCCAGAAGAAATTTCGCATGATATAGTTCCTGCCCTAGACGCTGAAGACGCTTGCCGACTCTGTGATACCTGATCGCGTCTTCAACCCTAAGCCAAAGAAAAACCGTGTCCTGACCTCGTGAGCGACACGTCCACAGACAGGTTTCCTGCGGCTTGTAGTCGCTAGCGCGCGTGCTTACCGGAGGTCAAACGCATAGGTGCCGGTTATGGAGCCGGAGCAACCTGAAGCAGTGCTGTCTGGCGAAGAGCAAAAAGCATCAGGTGATTGTGATCAGATCCGCCTGTACATGTACGACTTTGGCCAGTGCGATGTCCACCGCTGTACCGGACGAAAACTGCTTCGTTGCGGTCTCCTGCGCACACAGCGGCTGAATGTTCCGTGTCATGGTGTCTTGCTCTCACCGGACGCAACCAGAGTGCTTTCGGCGGCCGATCTTCCACTAGTCGCCAAAGGTGGACTCGCTGTCATCGACTGCTCTTGGAACCAGGCTGAAGCACCGTTGTTGCGCCGCGTGCGTTGCCGAGGTCCCGGTCAAAGGAGGCTCCTTCCGTCGTTACAGGCTACGAACCCAGTCAACTACGGGCGTGGTGCGCGCCTGACCTGTGCTGAGGCACTTGCAGCAGCGCTTTACATCCTCGGACAGAAGACAGCAGCAATTAGGGTCCTAGCTCCGTTTCGCTGGGGTGATGCGTTCTGGTCGGTGAACCAGACCGCCCTCGACATGTACGCCTCGTGTGCAGATGCGGAGTCCCTGGTGGCTGCGGAAGCTTCATGGCTTGCGCAGCTCGCTCAGGAGCATGAGCAGAACAAGGCCCAATGGGATCCGTTTGCCGGTCTGGACTCGAGTGACTCGGACGAAGCGGAAGCATGCTGATTCTGCGGTGTTCTATTCGCCCCGCTGCCTGCAATGGTGTGAATACGTGAGATAATGAGGCTGTGTGCACGCCTTGCTGAAAAATTGTGGATGCTTGGATAAGCATGCATACGAGACGTGCATTTGGTACACATGCCCCGGTCACTCAGCGCGACGTTCACAGTCGACTGGCTGGTAGATGACGAAGCTGCACAGACAGCGAAGCGTGTTCCTGCACGAATAGCACGTCGAGACGATTTCACAATGGACCCGTCTTTGTGCTCGAGTCGCTGATCCACAAAGCAATGCAGAAAGGCAGTTTATTTCGGTAGGAATCTCGTTGCGATCGCGACAGTGCGAACCGCCAAGAACGGCGTCACGGTACATACCAAACTCGAGGTCAGTTGCAAGTCGTACCTGAGATCGTGGTAAGAATTCAGAATTTTAGATACATGAAGATGTGCTGTCTTGAAAGACAAGCGCACACGGCCCAGCACACGAGCACGTCGAATGCTTGAACACTGCATTCGCGCGGATTCTAGGTTTGAAATCCCTATAAGCACTTGGCCTGAACAGAGTCGCTCGTGGAGCGCTCTCCATTACGCGGGCATTGTCCAGCACGCAGATGCGGACACAGCGTCCAGACACCGTGCACAGTACCCCCAATACCGGATGGGGCTTATTTACAGATGAAAAGTTCGGTGCAACGTCGAGTCATGGAGCAGAGTATCATCTGTGCCAGACGGCGCTTATGAAACGAGTGAAAAAATTCGATACGGATGTTTGTGGAGCCATGGATTGTATCTGCCTTCTGTTCTGCGTTGGACGTCACAATCCACCAGCTCCCGGCTCGTGAAGGTGTCCGCTTGCGATGCATAGTATGCAACTGCAAGCTGGTGTCCCATCTTGTGAGTACAAGCCATGGGCGAGCCCCAGACGCGCCGCCCACAGGTGACCGTGCGTCTCCCGCATCGTCAATAGTCGGCAGCGATAAACAAGGATCCCACGCCCTAATTGTCGCTGCTTGCTTGGATACGTGTTAAAATCTGCAGCAGATTCAAAAACAGGTTCAACACATCAAGATAGAGAGAGACGCAGGCAATCGACCAATCGTCCGGGCCAAGGTGATGAATGATCAGACTGGTGTCGAAGAGAATATAGCCACAGAAAATGAGCGCGGACACCACGCTCAGGACGAAGGAGAACGTAGTCGAAAAATGCCCCATCCATCCCAGTACCGCATTCAGGACTGCTGCCCCCAACACGACGAGCAGTGCTGCGCCTAGGAACCCTCCGAGGAAGCTGAAGTCGCGCTGCGAGCGCCAACAGTAGATCGTCAGTCCGCCAAAAACCAGCGCTGTCAAGAAACAAGCCTCAAAGACGATGAAACCGAACCCTGAAGCGGCGTATATAGCGCAGATCATCGCAACTGACAGAGCCTCGAAGAACGTGAAGACGCTCAGCGCTGGGAGACTCCACTTTGGCCGCGAGCGAGCCCAGAACAGACCCACCAGCGCCCCCAGTGTGCCCAAGAAGCACACCCAAATCAGCCAGGAAGATGCAGAAATTACCCATTGATTGAGGCTCCCACTGATCATGAACGCGCCCGAGAGCACCGCAGTAAACCCGAGCTGGGCTGCGAGCACTGTATACACCTTTCGCAGAAAGTCCAAGCGGATGCGCTCCATGCAAGCTGCAACGGTCACCCCGACGTCATATTCTTCGAGGTCAGCGTGTCCGAGCGCCCGTGAAGCACTGCGCTTCACACTGTACTCGTACGTGTTGTAGTTGCCGCTCTCGATATCAACTGAAGCGCTTTTGGACCCCATCACGGCAGCGTGTGCCCTGGAACGAGATAGTTGGAGAGAGCGCGTCAGTCGCTCGAAGAGCGACACGCAGGCGTCCGCGTCGTTCGCGTGCGTTCCAGCGAACGGGACTTTAATGTATATTGCTATACAAATAATGACACTCGTGGTGCCGACAGCCTTGCGCACCCGCGCGCCCCCTCAAGCAGCACATCCGGCGCCTGATGTGCGATCCAGCGAGGCCTGCACCGTTGAACACAATTCGCAGTCAACTGGGTCATACCTGCATAATCATAGACAACGATTCACAGCGCGACGCATACTGGTCGTCTCGGGGGATGCAGCGCCCGATCAGCACGCGATGTGCGTAGCGTGTGTATGCGAGCTTTTTCGCACCATATCTGCGTTCACTTGCTAGCTCGAAAGAGCGCGTTTAGAAACCGCAGAACCGCGCATGTGAACGCGATCACGCGCTCGACACAGCATCCTGCAATCATGGACAATGGCGCTCGAGCCGTAGACAGGTAAGCAGCGTCTACGGCCTGTTGCCGCGCGGTCTGTGACCTCCAGCGCGGCACCAACCGTGGTACGCAAGGCTGAGATCTGCGCCTTTACCCTCTGAGGCTGCAAACCAGAGTCCCAGTCGAGAAGACACCCGCTCTAACGCCCTATGCTGTTCCACCCGAGCTCCAGATGTTATCGATAAAGAATCCCTGTGAACGGCATCGCGCTTCCTCCGGTACGCCAAGACGCAGCTGCCTGCACAGTCTCTCATGGCGAACAGAGCGTCGAGTGCGCGATTCGTGCCAACATCACGAGTCTCTTGTGCACGAGAAGCGTGGAATGCGTCGAGCACAAAGGTCGACCCCATGCCAGCGCTCTCCCCGAGCCTGCATCCGTACCAGGCGACGATGCCATGCAGCTAGCCCACCGTGCACCCAAGCGGTAACACGTCAGCGACAGTGCCGCCGCCGCCGCCGCCGCTGGCGCCTGCAGTCGCTGTGAACGCGCCACAAGGGCCAGTCTGCAGGATGCTGTGTAAATGCGACAATCCGGTCCCAACGGCTGAACGTGCTGGCGACGCTCGTTGGCATCCGCTTCTGACTTTAGGTGCTACGCCTCCGGAGACCTACGTGCGGCAGGGACAGTGCCAACTCGGTGCATAGCGGCGTTTCCGAAGAGGTTGTCACGGCGGAAACGGGTCACTGGTTAGCGCTGAGATCATCAGTGAAGTCGAGAGTAGCCTGGGTGACACGGGTTTGCGGCAAAGATAGAAATCAAGGAGATGGAGGGTGAACCACCGCGCACCACGAGCGAGAACGAGATGACGACTAGCAACGAGGCTGAAGAGTCAGCGTTCGAGCTTCATTTCAAAAGCAGTACGGGTAGCAAGTTTACGCTGCCTGTCCAAGACCTTGAAGAAAAGATCGAGGCACTGAAGCAACGTTTAGCGGAACCGAGTGGCTTCGCGCCCGAGACAATGCGCGTCATCTACAAGGGTCGAGTCCTGAAGGACGCTGAAACTTTACGGGAGCTTCAGGAAAAATATGGACTCGAGTCTGGACATACCATGCACTTGGTACGTGGCGTTCGTCCAGCTGCGGCGCCTGCCGGAGCACCGACGGGGAGCGCGCTCCCCGGCGTCGGTGGCCCGGTACCAGCGACTCCCGCTAGTGCGGCCTCATCCGCGCCTTCACTTGGGTCTTCTGCCGGAAGTGCGGGAAATCTCGCAGGTTCAACGCCAACGCCGTCGAGTGCCGGCTTTGATATGTTTGGGCAAGCACGCGCAGCTACTTGGAACGGAACAGCGGCGAACGCGAGCGCAGCCACTGGTGCTCCCCTGGGCTACGCACCAGATGCTGCCTCAACCGGGGCAAACGTCGGTAGTGCTGGTGCTGGTGGTGGATCCTCTTCTATGCAACGACTCCAACAGCAAATGCAGCAGGCGCTGCTTGCGAATCCGAACGCGATGCAGGAGATCCTCAGTAGCCCCTTGATGGAATCCATGGCGGAGAATCCCGAACTCATGCGGGCGTTGATGATGGCGAACCCGCAGATTCGGGAAATGATCAACCAGAATCCCGAGATCGGTCATGTTTTGAATGACCCTGGAGTCCTGCGCCAGACATTACAGCTGATGCGTAATCCTCACCTCATGCAGGAAATGATGCGCACAAGTGACCGAGCAATGGCTAATATCGAGTCGATGCCAGGAGGTTTCGACGCGCTGCGGCGTCTCTACACGGACATCCAAGGACCTCTGGAATCCAGCGGGCCCATGGCACCAGGTGCCGGTGCCAGCGCTTTCACGAGAGCCACTCCCTCGAATCCGACTAGTAGTGACACTGGAAATGGGCGTTCCTCGACGACGCTACCGTTGCCGCCGTCATGGACGGCAGGCGCCACTCCAGCAACCACTGGCAACAATGGCAGCCAGATGCCTTGGTCTAGTCCAGACCTGTCGGAAGAGGCGGCAGTTCGGGCAACGCGAGCTATTTTGGATAACCCGGAGCTGTTCCGCCTCACCCAGGAGCAGTTCATCGCCTCTGACACGTTCCTGCTCGCGAATCCAATGGTGTCGGCGATGGCGGCCATGAACCCGCAGATGATGCAAGCGCTCCAGGACGTCCAGTTTCGACGAAATCTCTTTACGAGAGAATTTTTCGAGTCCACGCTTGCGATGCAGGAGGCACAACTGCGCTTTCGACGGGCGATTCACCAGGCGTTGCTCCAGAGCGGGTACGACCCGGCGATTGCAACGACACCGCAACCCATGGCTTCGGCAACAGCTGGTGGACCACGGCAAACCCGTGGTGCGACATTTACAGATCCGACGGCTCAGATGACGCGTGAACAATTGGAGCAACATTTTGCGACCCAGTTGCAACAGATGCGGGAAATGGGTTTCTTCGATACAGATGCCTGTATCGCGGCGTTGCGTGCGACCGGGGGAAACGTAGCGGCCGCTTTGGATCGGCTCCTAAACGGTTCCTAAACCGTGATCATTCATGGATTGAATCTACAGGTTCGTGAACGGGCTTGGACTGCTATGCGCAAAAGAAGACGCCCTGGGCGTGCGTGCTGTGTCCCCGGTTTCTGACACGGCCTGTGCGACCCTCGCACTGCTGTTGCTGGTACGCACAGACCTGTTCGCGGGATTCGCGTACCACCAGCACTGAGGATGTAGGAGGTGCTGCGCATCAGTGCTTAGAGGCTGGCGAGAGGCCGCTTGCGAGCTTTCCGTGAGCCAATGCTCTTCGTCACTGCATCGTTGATAGATGGAGGGGCATCCCGTAAATGTCATGTGGGATTGCGTACTTCGTGACTGTGCTGCAACGGCGGGGCCTGGTCGATTGTTCCGCCGGAAGCTGTACATTGGTTGCGGCAATGCCCTGAGGACTATCCTGCTCTCCGCGCACCAGATCGAGGTTTCTTCACGCGGTGCACGCCTCGGGAAGTGGTGTCCAGTGTACGCAGGTCGTATCATGCAGTAAACTCAGGTCAACGTGAAAAAGTATGGATCCACTTTGCTGACTCTGGCGTACGCTGTAATATCTGGGTATCTTGTCGTTGCTGTTACACCAACACCACTCATTTCACGATACGCCCCCTGGCTGCTCTTTTTTGCAGTCTTGGACAATCCGCTTCACATACGGGCATATCTAGTGTCTATCCGGCGCCGTCGCAAGCAGTCGCAGAATGCTCCGATACAAATAAACGTCCCGATATGGGTGCTTCCTGCGTTAGCCAGCGCACCGGGTACGGACTGGCGGGAGTCGCAGTCTACGCTTCGCTTGCCGTGCTCATTCTCGTTGTATACAATATCGATGCGCTCG
>Ga0080006_1142962_pt1 | contig 47262 bp, 42 predicted proteins | sample RS3BMetagenome_FD_69209 | JGI IMG/M metagenome (GOLD analysis project Ga0080006, IMG submission 69209) | Ferric oxide microbial mat and aquatic microbial communities from Rainbow Spring, Yellowstone National Park, USA - RS3B (SPADES... ... | reverse complement strand
AAACAAAATATCGCGTTCCACGGATCCTCGATCGAACGGGACAGTATGCGCGTGCGTATGCAGCTGACGGAGTATTCGCTCAGAATAGTCGCGCAGATGAAGCCCGTGTGCGCAGCGTACGTTACCGGTCGCGGAAACCGGAGCGAGCATCCAGCGGAACCTTATGTACCCGTCCAGCTCATGTACTGAGCCATGAAGCGAGCGTTCACGTGCTACAGGCCGGCCTTCGAACGAGGAGCTGCAGTTGACACATAGGAAAACCTGACCTCGGTCAAGAGTTTCCGTTGGGAAGTGCGCACAGAGGCTATGTTCATGGATTACGACAGTAGCACGTAAAATATATATTGCAACTACCGACCATGCACTAAGTGTCTCGAAAACAACCAGAAACTGTGAAATGATGACCTTACCGCTTCCGTCAACTTCCCTTGACTGCTGAGAACGGAGCTGATGGAACAGAAGAGACCCCCATCTTAAAATATCGAGATAAGAATGAGGCAACGTAGCAGCCGCGGGTAAACACCTCAAAAGCTGTTGTTGATTACAGCTGGCTGGGACCCAAACGTCAGTGTGCATCCCCGTGTAATAGGAATGGGTCTCTTCTATCTTACCCTGACGTTGGTGCAGAGTGAAGAATGATGTATGCCAAACTTAAAAAGAGCACCATACCCGGAAAACTAATCCACATGCGTCCTTCTCACTCCCGGTCGTAAGCGTGCCAGCGCCAGACGGCGAATCGACTACAGTCGGCGTTGCGATGAAGCGCTTCCGTTCCAGCTCTGCAAAGCGTTTTTCCCTTGGAGAATGCTTGCTGCACACGGGCAGGCACAGCTGGAGGACCCACCAGTTCGAAGACTGGCCTTCGCTTGGCGAATAGGAAGCTGGAGCTCTCGTAAGGGCGTATTGGCTTGGGCTTCGCTTGCCTGCAGTTCGCGGAACCTTGGCTGCGACACGCGTTTGCAGGCTAGCCAGCAACGCAAGTGCCAGCGCAGTGCTGTACCATTTCAGTGGTCCTGCTCAAAAGATCCCGTTGAGTGCTCGAGAGGGGCGAAATCCCCAGAGAGTGATGACAGAGAAGTGTTCAGAAAGCCGCATTCTCCGAGCTCGGAAAGGGACGCTGTTGTTGCAAAAAGCGCGAAAGAGCAGAGGCCTGTCACTCAGACTACGGCAAACGTTGTGGAAGGAGGCCATAACGAAGAGCGCAACGACCGGGGCGCGCCCGCTGACTCGCTCGCAGCACTTCAAGAGGATTTGCCGCTCATTCGTCAGATATTCGGGGCAGATACGTTTTTCCCCACAGAGGATGTTGTTGGGAAACGCGGTGTCGTCTATCGGGGCAACTTGCGCAATAAGCCGGATGAAGTCTACCGGCGCCTTGCTAAGCGACTGGAATCACTTCTGGGAGATAGATATATATTATCTCTTCTGGAAGGAGATGAAAACGGAAGAGCATTCGTTCTAATCGAACCAAACGGTACCTTGGCAGGAGACAGTACGGCACGGCCCTTCTCGGTGAAGAAGGAGGATGTGCTCACGATCATGCTGGCGCTCTTGTTTTGCATCCTAACTGGAATGACCATTTTTCTAAGGGTAGGCACCATTCTTGGTCCCGAATATGGTGAAATTCGCCGGATAACGTTTCAGAACGGGGTGAAACCTGTTTTCTTCAGCTTTTTTTCAACCTTGATTGCCGCGCAACTCCTCCAGCGACTCCTCGCGTGGAAATATCGATGTTCCGTTGGGACGCCAATTCTCCTTCCGAGCCCGCAGCTCGGGAGCTTTGGCTCCGTGTACCATCTAGACCAATCGCCTCCCGACCGCAAGGCTCTTTTCGACATCGCCATGGCAAGTGGTGGCCTCCCATTCATCGTTAGTATTCTGATCTTCACCGTTGGTGTGATCATGACTTCTTTTGCTGTGGGACTGCCACTCGCATCTGTCCACGGCTCGTTGATGAACGTGCGGAATTTTGTATACGTACCGGAGCAATGGATTTACCGTGATTCTTTTCTGTTGGGGCTCATTGCGCGCGCATTGCTAAGCGTGCAGCCAGTGACGCTGAATGCGGCAGTTGCTGCAGACCAGCAACTAGCACCGCTCGTTCTGGTGCATCCGTTAGTTCTCGTCGGTGCGACACTCATGCAGATATCGGCGCTGTCGTTGCTGCCTCTGCGGCAGCTGGATGGCTGGCGTATCCTAACAGCCATCTTCGGCAGACGAGCGGCGAGTCTGCTTTCGCGCTTCACCGTGCTCTATCTTCTAATCGGGGCAGCGAGGTATCCTTATCTGCTCTTATTTCTAACCGTGATTCTGTTCGGGCCGTGGAAACTCGATCGCCAGTGTCGGAATGAAATATCGGAAACAGATCGTATTCGTCAGATTGTAGGCTACATTGTAATCGTGATCATGATCTTTGCAATGTGCCCCTATTCGAAGTAGAGCCTATATCGGTTCGTCGGTGATACACAGAGTGCCAGTGCATACGCAAATTAGCAAAAGATTTATGGAGTATTTGAAGGACAACTGGATTCAGTTTGATAGCGCTTTGCGACCGAAAGTGATTTTTCTAATGAACACGGGGATGATTCTGAAAAACGATGAAACTTGCAGTGCTTTGTGAGAATCTTTTTAGATTTCATGGATATGAGCACGGCCGTCGACAGGGTTTCGTATTCACCTGAGCAAAGCCCCGAATACGGTCACACATACGCAAAGGGAATCCATGTTGCTCCGGAGGCTGGCACTCTGCATGATGCTGGACGATCTACGTAGAGAATATCGTGTGATTGGAGTACATCCAGGCGAGACACTGGTCGAGCCTTGTGCATGAATTCCTCTCGGAAGGCACAGGGCGTGAACGGAACTCAATCGACGTGATTGGCTTAACAGTGGCCCCAGACGTAAACGAGCAGCAGTACACCGTCCAAAGGATAAACATGGATTGGCATCGTTGGACGTGTTCTCTACACCCGTTTCAGATTAAAATGGAACGGATCCGATCAATTAGCGCAGTAATAAACTCTAACGCTTCGGTTTCTTCTGATGGTCATCGACATCAGTCTTTACGGGGGGTTCCTGAGACTGGTTCCATTTTCTCTTGCTTATTCCCGAGTTTGAAAACGCTGGTCTCACTTGCTTCCCCAGCTCCGTCGTCAGCAGCGAAAGGACGTTGAATGCAGCCTCAAAGTCCCGAGTTCGCAGCCTTCGACTGCTGTCGAAGCATTTCATGTCAAGGCGGAAGTTGCGATCCCCAGGTCGCGTGCCATTTTCAGCTTTCTTGTAAACAGCCTCTATGCGCTCTTCGCATCGGTTACACGAGGGTACGGTTGATCCATATGTGCACTGCATATGCTTCATCGATGGCCGTCATTTGGCGCGTGAAACTTGCTTCGTGGCCTCATTAATGCCCTCGGCGGGAACAGAGGGCTTCCCTCCATGCCCTCCTCGGTACCCGCGCCCGATTTCGTAACTCACTACCATAGACTGCTTCAGGTCCATCTACTTAGCGAGTACTCTGTTTGCCGCACGTGCAGGTGCACGCGGCTCTGTTCGATAGAGAATCACTGAAACGTAAACTAATCAACTATGAGACAATTGCCAGAAGCAAAATCCTAGCTAGAGAACTAGCCAAGAAATTTCGATCTTTTTACGCTGTGTTTATGCAATGCTGTGATACATTCTCCTGTGGAAGTGATCTTTACGAGGAATCAAGTCCGAGCCAAAGATCCTTATCCATGGAAACAGAAAAGACGGGAGCCGCAGTGAGCATAGCCCGTGAGAGGTATACTGCTACAAACGATTGCCGTCTCTTCGATGACCACAAACAGATTGTGATTTGTTTCTAGTACAGGATCAATTATTTGACGTGACATATTTAGCGAACGTTCGGCATAAGCTAGTGAACAAGTCTTCAAGAGGAGAAGTAGTGTACGTTTTCTCGTCAATCCAGCAGCGCAACTTGCTGCACCAACGAATTGCCTTGAAATAGAAAGATCTAAGTGTGAATGGCAACGTGCTTTAAGCATGCTGTACATAAGGGGAATAGAATAGTGTATCGCTGCACATATGCAGTGGACAATTGTATCAAACGTTTTACGAATTCTAATTCGACGACGTCGGGAATCGTCTTGATTCCGGTCACCTGATGAATTCCAGCTGGAAAGTGTCGATAAAACCGCTCCGGAACTACGAGCTAGGATCCTAAAAATACGTATGAATCTCTATGTACTTATTGATGCACTTCAAATATCGAGGCAGTACATCTAAATAACGTTCGAAACAAACGGAAAAGAAGGAGCAGACAGAACTGTTCAATGCTCTATATTAGGCTCACACCGGGACAGAAGCGAATGCAATATGCAGTTTTGATATTTGCGCTGTCTGTGATCAGCGCAAGCGAGTAGGATACACAAGAAGCGGGAGACGTTTACGGCACAGTGCCATCATATACGGCAGGTCCTGAAATCGGGGAACAAAACAGGGTCCCTTTGCGCCTTTCGTATCACGCCTGAATAGTTGTCAAAAGCCCACTGGTTGTCCGTGGAAAGAGCTCTTGACGAGCAGGGTCTGCGTTATGCAGGGGCAAAGTGGGGTTATAAGGCTCTTCTTCTGTACGGCGTACTACATTAGGGGCATTCAGTGGTACCCGCACGCTTCAGGTCGGGGTTCAAAATGCTCTAGCAAAAGTCTCATAGACTCGTACGAAGCTGATGTTTCCCAACCGCGTCGAAGCCCGTTCCCAACGTGATGGACTCACGGCGCAGAGGAGCACAGATTCCGTATTGCTGTATTTTGGGTTTGTTCAAAACGTGTTCGGGCTTCAGTGCACTTGCCTTTTGTTTATTCACTGTAAATGACAGGAAGCGCTCTTGTCCAGTCTTCATACGCAGCAGGTGTCGACGGTAGTTGTGCTTCCATATGCGGCAGCGTTCCCTGTTGCTGTGTCCGACGCGCGTTCCCAGCTGACTACGATCATAGTTGGATTCCGTCCAGCGTCAAACAACGAGCAGCATACTACCTTACATCGCTTCGAACTCGCGTCTGACACCCAACACCTGCACAGCCCGCTCTGCGACGGAACTCTACGCGCCCTCATCCGATAGCGTTGCCCAGCTCCAACGCTGACGTTCCGCAACGAGCCTCTGCAGGTGCCCGCGGCGTTCAAGCCGGCGCAAGTTCAGCACATTGCCATCAATTACTCGATCCAGGTCCCTGCAAGCCCCTGAACACGGCCTGGAGCTCATGTTCACCTAAATATCGCCCGTTGCCCTCGGAGAATCATAAGAGATACCAACTTGAGCAGTTGCGGAGTTGTGCGCCTCCAGAGCACCCATCATCGCTGCACGGTGTGCTGAGGCAACGGCGGCGGCCGCTGCGATTCCCGGATCCCAGCGCATGGCGGCGGAATGCACAGGGCGCGCCTGAAAAACGGTCACCTTCCAGAGTGGCAACGCCGTGCGCGAGATGCTGTTGCATACGGTATGCACTGGTACCGAGTTGCTGGAAGACTGAACAGTGAGGCGCTTTGACTTGCACGAGTCCGAACAGTGCTGCACTGATACGGTTTTAACTGGACACGGTTATGGGAAGTAGCCGCGCTGGAGACGACGAACGAGTGTTATGAATCGGAACAGTTGTTTAACAGCACAGAGCACAGTGTTTATAGGGCCCAAGGAGGGCAGCAGCAGCGTCGGGTTGTTTCTCGCTCGCCTCTGGCAACGACGACGACTGCACAGGCGGGTTCGTGGCGCGAGCCGCAGCCTCCAGGCGACCGCTACACAGCCGCAGTGGTCGCTGGTGCAGGTTGCGCGGCGAGTGCTCTTCCCTCCACTATGGGTAGAGCTTGCGCGAGCGCACGTGCTTGCAAAGTTTTCGAGGGCGTTCGAGCAAGTACCGCGCAAGCGACGTGACGGGACGGCGGCACCCGCCGCAGTGAGCACGGCAGTGGAAGCGGCAGCGGCACCCAGTCCTTCGCGGAACGCAGCTCGTGGAGGACAGGGCGTTAGCCGTACGCAGCTGCTCGGGCGAATTGTGTACGAGTGGGTAGACTACGACCAACGGCGACTCGTTTGCGCCCGTCAGACAGCAGACGGGGTATCGGTGGTGGACCCGCGCTGCTCCGCCATACCGAGAACGGAGCGCCTGCGGAACAAGTGGCGGCGCCTGCGGGAGCTTTCGGCAGCATCCAGCGAGCGTGAAGCGGCAGACGGCGCGGGACCGCAGACGGACAACGTTGCGCTGGTGGGCGCTCCAGCGGGCCCGCCACCAGTCGAAAGCCCGACGGAACAATACGCAGTCGTTAAGCTTGAATCAGGTCCCGGCACACTGCACGAGGATACCGAAGAAGATGCTACTCTAGAACGGTGCGCGGGCCCGGCGCTGGCGCGCTGCTGGAGCGCACCCGAGCTGGGCGACGCCGAAGATGATAGCACTCGCTATGAACCAGAGCGCTCGCCGCTGGACTATCTGGGGAACGTTCCGCTGCTATTCACCACGAACACCCCTCAGGGCCGTTTGCTTCAAAGGCGTTTGCGCGTCGCACGCCTGCAGATGCACCGCCTTGTACGGGAGGGTGTGCGCACGCTCATGCAGAGTGCGCCGCTGCGCCTAGCGCTGGGCGCTCGTCTATGCTGTTTAGACGGAGCGGCAGCGTACGAATCGCAACGAGAGGCCAGACAAGTCACGAGCGGCCCTGTTAGAGACGCCTCGCCAGCAGCGTGGAAGCGCCTCTCGGGCGACGGTGTGCTCCGCAGCGTCTCACAAGCGGCGCTCGCAACGCTAGGCACGCTGCGGTGTGAGTGGCCGTTCCACGTTCGTCGTCTGCGGGACCAGTAGGTGTGCATAGCGAAACTGATTTTTAACATATCTAACAAAATAACACGACGACGGAAAGATAAGAGGATATTCGTGTAGGAATCTCATTTCGATGGACTAACTGCTTCACGATTTAAACGGGGAACTGGAGATGCCCGCAAGTTTTTGGTTTCGCAGAACGTTTTCACCAGGGATGCCCTATGGTGCGATTCATACGAACGTTTGGGAACGCGTCCACCTTTCTACCTACCCCTGAATTCCACTGTCGATTCTTATCCTCGGAGAGTTGCGCAGATGCGGTGCGTCGGGACCGCGCACGCAGGACACGTGTCGAGAATCCGGGCGCCTGCGGGCGCTCAGACTCGAGCCGCTGGCTGTTTGCGTGCCATAAGCGCGACAGCCTGCACAGACGCGTAAATGCATAAGTACATGGGTGCACGGATGCATCCTTGCTCCGTCATGCATCAGCACCGTGCCTGCGGGCTGGTGCGCGGCCTGAGGCGTAACGACGCAGACCCTTTCTAGTGCTCGACAGGAGTGGAGCGCGATGCGCGCGAAGGCTTCCACCAAGATCGGCACCGCATCAGGATCCAGTCCAGGTCCCAGCGACGATGAAACACAGCAGAAACAGCCTCAGCATGGGGATACCGCTCATGGTATCCAGTTGTATAAGATCCAAGTCGCGAGCGCTCGGGCAAGGGGTGATGGACCGCGGCTCCTACACGAAGCGTGGCAGCCTTTTAGGGACCTCCTGCAGCGAACTCGTCCAGAAAGAAATATGGACCATGCTGTTGGCGCTTCCGAATCGGCGATACGAGCTAGTGCGGCATCTTCTGCCGCTGCAAGACATGCTGCAGACGATGAGTCCTGGGGCGGCACCAGAAAAGCGGTTTTACAACAAAGGCGCTGCGATAACCAGCGAATCCTGGCCAGGTGCGCGGCGGGCTATACCAGAGACAAGGCTGCAAGCTTTGCAGTAATTCAAAATACGAGACAGATGGGTGAAGTATAGTACCGTATTGCAGTGGGCAGCATAAAATTCTCATTGCGAGAGTGGGCTTTATTTGTATGTGCTACAGGTTCTCAGTCGTTCACTTTTCCGTGCCGACGCTGTACGGGCCTTGACAGGTACTGCCCGAACTCGTTCCCCATTATATGCATTGAAGCTGCTTTTTGTTCACTATTCAAATGAACTATCGTGGTGTTCTGTGGTCTAAGCTCCGAAAAATAGACTCCTACTCGCAGTGAAAGTTTTTACTTGCACGGTAAGCAACACCAAAAGAACCGCAATTTGTAGAAATAATAAGAATGAATTTAGGATATTTAGGGACAATTTATGAAAGTGTTGCGCGCGTCGCGACACTGATGTCCAGCGTCGAAATTCCGCTCGTGAATCCATGGCTCTAGAATCACGGCGTGCTTCGAGTGCCCACGACTTCTCCTCGCCGAGGTCATATTTGAGTAAAATTCATATTACTGCTACGATCTTCGAGCACGGAGATTATTGCAGCTGTAATCTCGCTAATAATATCTCGACGACTGTTGTTCCCGGCGACTGCGTTAAGCTGCAACTGCGGCGATTTGCAATAAATATGCTTTTTCAATTGGTGTTTCTAGCGCCTTTTCTTCGTAGGCTGAAATCGATTCATGGCAGATCCTATCGTGGACATTGCTCCAGACCAAATATTCATTGGTGCAGAGGAGCCCTCAGCGCAAGTGCACGACGTTGAGTCGAAGGGTGCGGTCGCGGAGGAATCTGACAAGTCCTATATCCGGTACAATGCAATCGGCACTGCACTAGGCTTTCTCGTGAACGGTTACATGTACCAGGTAGGCACGTTACTTCTAACTCTATATGTGGACGCGTATTATACGGTGTATGCGAGTACGTTTCTACAGTCTGCGCTCTCTACTTCTGTACTGTACGGCGTTCTCTTTGGGCTCCTTAGCTTTGGATTCATCGCCGATATCATCGGACGCAAGGCCGGTCTCATCGCTTGCTCCTGCATCGTTATACTCGGCTCGATCCTGTCCACGGCAGCGAACGGAAAAACAACTGACGGTATGTTCTGGATGATTATCGTCGGACGCGCTGTCGTTGGCCTCGGAATGGGCGGCGAGTACACTTGTAACGTTCCGAATATCGTTGAGGATAGTGAGGAAGTCAGCACGAAAACGCGTGGACGAAGGGTTTCGCTGCTTGTGATGCTCATGGAGGTCATCGGGAACAACACACCGACGCTGATCCAGCTGATTCTCATTGCGGCAGCTTGCCGCCACGTCTACATCACTTCATCGTCGTCTACAGGGGTAAGCCTCCCGAATTGCCGGCCTCAGGTGGTGTGGAGAATCTCCTACGGGCTGGGCCTCATTCCGTGTATCATCGTGCTTTTCTTGCGGGTTCGCATGCGCGATTCTAAAATGTACCGCAAGGATGAGAATCTAAGACGCAAGTCCTATGATCTACTGGACCTGTTTGTTATTTTCCGACACTTTATCCCACGGATGATCGGCACAATCTTCATGTGGTTTCTCATCGACTGGATCAATTACAGCCAAGGCACGTTTGGTGGCGTGATCCTGTCGAGTGTGATCGGGGCATCTCTCTTCAAGACGGCTTGGATCGGTCTCGCCCAGGGCGTGGTGCTCACTCTCGGGCCAGTTGCGGCTGCTCTGGTCGTGGATCGTCTCGGACGGCGGAAAACGGAGGTCCTCGGATGGGCGTGGCTCGCCTCCACGCAGCTGATTACGGCTGGCGTGTACCTCATGCTTGCAAAGCATGCGGTAGGCTACGTTATTTGGACTACTTTCGTTTTCATTTTCCAGTACTTTGTGTTCATCCCTGTCTATCTGGTCCCGGCTGAAGTGTACCCCACTCGCGTGCGTGCAACGCTCTACGGATGGTCATCGGCGCTCGGCAAGGTCGGGGGCATTGTCGGAACGACCGTGTTTCCTTACATGTGGAGCGCGCTCTCGCCCGATGGCAACGAGTCCGGCCATAGCGGCCTCCTTGGACTGCGTAAGATCCAGTGGATCTACGCAGGAATCGAATACTTCGGTTTGATCCTTGCTCTCCTATTTGTCCCGGAGTATAGTAACGTCAGTCTCAGAGGCGAGGAGAATCGATTCCTGGCCATGCGTGCGCGGTACGCTGCGCGCTTCGCGAAGAGCCTCGGTGCACAGCCCGCACCAGCCGCCTCCTTCGAGAGCATTCAGATTGGGCACTACTCCTGGTGGTCCCTGCTCTACCTTCGCCTCTTCCGCAGTCGTGAGGAGTACGCTGCAGCTCTGGAGCAGTACGCTCAGATGCTGCTTGCGCGCTCCTACATCACCAAGGTGGAGCAGCTCGAGCAGTACGCTGCTGCGCCCGTCTACTACAACGACCGGACGCTGTTCTCGAATCTCATCCGGCGCATCCGCCTCGGAGCAGAGGGTGCCAGGGAGTACAATCGCCTGTCGGAGCTGATGGGCGAGGAGTCCATGGAGAATCCAGCCTTTGGCGAGCAGCAGGCGAAGATCGTGCTGTCTGCGGATGGTGGTTCGAGCGATGAAAAAGTATCGAAGGAAGCAACGGATACCACCACAGACAACAGCATGACCTTTTGAGGTATGCATGATCATGGAAAGTCATGCATTAGCATCATGAACGAGATACGGCTATGTAGAGGCTCTGCATGGAGCGCAGAAACGTCATCGAAAGGAACCGGCGAGCGTTACGAAGCGACGTTTCCTGATTGCGTACGCGCTCATGGGGACACCCATACCAGACGGACGGAAACCCCGCAGGGAAGGACACGCACACCAATAAACTGCAGTTCAGCTCTCACAACATGTGTCCCAATATCGATACAGCGCTCGCTGGAGTCCGCAGTCATTTCCTGCACCTGCTGCGTTGCCTATACCAGTAGCTGCTGAATGGCCACAAGACCGTGGCGCACAGGTCACAATATCGTCTTCTACCTGAGAAAGCAACTTGCTTGATTGCTTGCTTGCTGGTTGCCTGTGCACATAGACGCATGGATAGCCGCCTGCTTGCTTTTACGCACACATGCACACATGCATAGTTGGGAAGATGGATGGATGGGTGCGTTTGGTATCTTCTCTGCGCACCATCGCGGACATCGACGGCTACCAGGTCGCGATTTGCACCCTGAAGTACGAACGTGCGTTTCAGAGCTACTCCACGCTGCCGTATTCGAGAAATGCCTGCACCCTTGACGCTGACGATTGCTTCGCAACAGCTGGCAGCGTTCCAGAACGACAGCCGCACCTGGCGCTTGGTGGAAGCACGCTCACGGATCCTGGACACGAAGCGGGTGCGCAAGCTATTGAGCGTCTTGGAACTATTATCGAGAACGAAAAAACATAGAGCACAGGGATCGCCTCCGCTCTGGACGCGCTGAAGAAGGTCAGCACCGATCCCCGGTTGCTCGTCGTTCCGAATCGTATCCTGCGTGTCCTGCTATCGGGGTTCTACGTGGCGGGCGGTGACTGGCTAGCACACAGCACCATACCCTGTGGCGACTTGTGAGCTCACCGATATCCGCTCAACTGCGCATGATGCACCAGAACGTAGTTTCGCTCATGGGAACACAGATCGCGTTAACGCTAATCAGGCTCGCGCCTCAGCCTTCTGCCCTAAGCAAAGCAACGAGCATGTTAGACGTGCTGCGGACCTGGCACGTGCAGGATTCTTGTCATAGCACTTCACCTCAACTGTGTTCTAGCGCCAAGTGCGTATCATTTAATGTTTTTTCGTGGTTTAGAGCAAATGCTCTCGAAGTGCGTTCATTTACAAATGTAAAAAAGCTAAGGTATAGAGATGGAAGTCGCGGATCCTAGAGGGCCTCATTGCCGGCTGTCCGAAAACAAGGAAAAAATCCTCTTTTCGCCGTTCATCGAGCAAGGGAAAGCGCGCGGCGGCGAAGAAAAAGAGGACAGGTAGACGAGAAAAGGTGCTCGCCTGACGGGACGAGGTCGAGACTGTAGTGGAACAGAGGACACAAGTTCGAGGAATCCTTGCAATGGTGAGTTCAACCAGAGGCAGGGTACGCATAGCGTTCGCGAACCGAGACTTTAACGCTGCTATCAACATCGGGAGATGTGCAGTGCTGGACAAGAGACCCCCGGAGCTGATACGAGCCGACTTTGTGGGAGAACCGCTCAGGGTCGAATTGTACGGGATGACGTTACAACCAGTAGTGGGCGGCCGGTCGAAAAAGTCCGGGAGGCATCTGCAATGGGATGCATATATACACTACACGGTCGTGGGACTTTTTTAGTTTCACTGAGCATACATACGCTTTAGACAACCACAAGTGAGCGAAGCAGTCTATTGGCACGAGCGTTGCTCAGGAGCGCTTGCGCACACACCTGGACGGGCGCAGAGCTCTATGCACTAGCCACAGCTATTCACGACGAGACGCTGATAATCATGCGCTTGCGCTTGTCTAGTGAGGTGATTGCAGGCCCCATTTCTCCTGCCCAGCTGGATAAGTCCAGTGAGGATCAGCCAGAGCGCGTTCCGGGTTCAGGAGACGAGCAGCAGCAGCAGCAGCAGCAGCAGCAGCACCAACACGTAGCTCCACCACAAGCACCGCTCGTTACGCGTGTCCAGCGGGTCGCACTGCTCGCCGCGTTGCTGCTACTTACAGTCGTGCTGGCCACCGACGTTGCTCTGGGGCTCAACACGCCGCACTCGCTCGTGATGCTCCTGCTACTCCTGGGGCTAGTCGGATCCCTGCACTACACAATGCGAGCCTGGAGCGGCAATCAAGCTAAAGGATAAGGCGCTGCGAGGGCCCGCCTGCCTGCGTTAGAGTTGGAGCAACCGATACACGTTTTGTACAGGACAGAGGTGTTCCATTTTACCAAGAAGCCGGCGCAGCCGTGCACTCTGAACTTAAGACAACCCTATTCCCGATATCCTCGTTACCATTCTCTTCGCGGTACGCAGTAGACGCCTCAATATCATCGTTTACCTACGTGTGTGCATTCCAGGTAGCATGCAGGGCCCCGCCGCCGCGTCCAGCCCGGCATGCGACTCGAAAAGCCGACATATGTTCAAACAAATGCCCCGACTATGACCCTGACCGTGTCGCAACACGTCATCCAGGGCGCACACATGGAGCGTGCGCGGAGCAACAGCACCTGAGCGCTGTCGTCGAGCTTGTTCGAAGACGTTTGCTTCCGGAGCAACGACCGAACATGTCGAGAATCTGAGTAGCCGAGCAAACGATACATTCTAGTATAGTTTCGGTACAGACTTTGTCAGGACGAGGCTCACAAAGTCTTTGTGGAACCAGAAAGCGAGTTCAAGTTCGAAGCGAGGCGCCAGAACAGAGCAGCGTTCTGCCTCCACAGAGTACCCGTGGAGATTATCCCCCAGCGTCGACGGTGACGCGCTCGCCCATGAGAAGGCGCCCTGACTACCAGCTCTTCTTGATGTTCTTGGACACATTGCCGGCCCAGTGCGCTGGTATGCTTGCACTTGGACGACAACGTATTCTAAATCGAACTCTGTCTCGAAAACGTTTCTAGTTTGAACCGCAGGCGAGAGCGTCGAGACGAGCATACAAGTGCATGCATGTGAAAATGCACGTCGCTGCTTTTCCAGTGCAATCCTGAGCGTCATCGATTGCGTCGCCGCCGTCAATAGAGCGCTACTCAACGACAGGTCGATACGTCCCGCGCATGACTTTGCTTCAGTTAACCAGTTTCAATCATGAGGAAGATAGGCGGCAGTGCCCGATCACCGGGACGTCGAAGCGAGCGCCTGGAAATGGACCGCTAATCGCCTGCGACATCGGCACTGTATCAGAGTTCCTTGCCCGACCACGTCCGTAACGTGTAGAGTATTCCGCGTTCGGTGAGGCCAGCCCAGCCGCATTCGCCATATCGGGCGGCACCGATCCAACCGTTTTCTGCTCGAAAACCGAACAAACGCTCACCTTTTTGTTGCCATCCACATGGTGCAGAGACAGGCTCCCTGCTGCTTGACAACGCGTTTGGCCGTCGCCCTTGTTCATGCGTTGTTTGCTGCGGCTGCGTTTCAGGTGCCGTTGCGGAAAGCGTTCCACAGGCCATTTCATTATCACGCCCACTGACATAGAGGAGCATGCCTTGAGTACGTCTGCGATCAAGCGAGGGCGATGTTGCACTTGCCCACATAACAGTCGTCGCATCGTATTTGAGGCATGACCACCAGCGGCCAAGGACACCCCATCGCCGAACATCTACAACCAGAACGCAGCGTTGCGGTCCAACGAGTGCCATTTCGTAGCCAACTAGGTCGCAACTGTACCAGGATACGGTCGCACCGCTCGACATGGACGCATGCCCGCCAATGATTTTCCTTCGGAATGACATCCCCGGTGCTCGTAGATCACATAGCGAAATGGCCGGGCCCTCCGTGAAGTAAAGCAGTTCTTCATGTTCACAAGGCGTGGAATGGAACTGGGCACCAAATGCCCCCGACCCGCTCCCAAAAGTGAGGCTGCTTGGGTGCTCTAGTGTGCGCATATGCCGTACAAGTAGCTCTCCTTCGTAGACCGAGACCGTACAGCCCAGGTATCCAGCAACCGCGATGTACGGGCTCCGAACAGACTTGGAGCGTCCTGGCCGTGCCAGCGCACAACAGGAAGGACCGGGGTGTACCCGAGGATGCTCCACAGTCGCCCCAGTGAAACTGGAACGGTTCTGAATCTGCGTCCCACTAGAGCACTCCGTCAGGTGCAACCGGCTCACGGCCAGCGCCCCAAGAGAATCCACACAGGCGACTAAGCACTGGCGGTCACCGTCCAAATCACCATCAACGAGTGAGCTAGCCAAGCACTGGGCCTCCGTTCGGAAACGGGGCTGCGCCAGCACGCTCCACACAGCGCTCGTCTGTCTATTTGGAAGGAGCACAACCTCGGTTCGCTGAGCGCTCTCCGAGAAAGCCTCATAGTCACGGTCGGCGACTTGCGAAACGCCCTGCAATTTACTCGATACTTGCAGGGCGTACGTCTCGGAGCCAGACGCCGCTACGAAGCACTTCGCACCGAGCCAGCATAGACGCGACGCGAAAGAGCCAGCGCTGAGTTCAGGGGGAAGCCTCAGACTTGATGCCTTTTCTGTAGGCGCCAGTGCTATCTCTGGTGTTGCACGAGTTAGCAGCATTGCTGCTGCGACAATGAAGTCCTACCGCTTTGCATCGGAAGGCGTAACGAGGGTTCCACCACCAGACAACGACACGCTCCAGGAGAAATCCCCCGAAAATGCACATGTTGTCCTTCGAGCGCTTCGGCCGCAACGCGCGGCGTTGGTGTCGTGCCGCCGATCCTTCTTCAAAAGGCGGCGTGCTTGGCAACTGTGAACAAACTCGCTGTTCCTGCTCCAACTCGTTTCAAGAAAAAAGTTGTACTATGCTGCAAGAGTAATATCGGAGAACAGGGTGCTTCAGTTGGCCTTTTCTCTGGGATAACTGCTGGCTTTGCGCTATAGCATTGCAGCTGATTCCACAAAGTAGCCGCATCGCGTTGGCTGCAGCGCTCGCTGGTACCAAAGTACCTCTCAAACGCTTTTCTTCTGGTGAAGAGGTGCTTTTCTAAAGTCAGACATGTCTGCTTCGCAGGCAACTCTGCGTCAGCTTCTCAGTGCTGGCGTCCATATTGGTCATAAGACTTCAGCGTGGAACCCGAAGATGCGCCCCTATATCTATGGCGAGCGAAATGGAATGCACATCGTTGATCTTCAGCAGAGCGCAGTTTGTTTAAAGCGTGCCCTGGAAGTTTTCCGAGCCGCGGGTCGTGCAGGACTTCGTCAGCTTTGGTTGGGCCCCAAGGATCCTTTCCTGGAAAGCATCGTACGAACGCGCGCTCGTCAGGCCGGGGCCTTCACACTGTCGGGTCGCTGGGTCGGCGGCACACTGACGAATCCTGTAGCGAGTCGACAGATACTGAGGCTTGGGGGCCATTTGCCCGATCTCATATTCTGTGTCGACGCGCATCGGCACCGAACTGCGCTGCGGGAAGCACGAATCGTGGATATTCCGTCTATCGCTGTGATCGACACGGATTGCGACCCGGACTGGGCCACCTATATAGTACCGGGGAACGATGAATCCGCACGAGCTATTGATCTGTACTGTGCTTTGGCTGTCCAGGCGACACTAGACGGGTTGCGGGAACGCATCGGCAAAGTGCCGGATGCAGACGCAACCGTGTCTGCCGATCGACCCGCCCGGGATCACGATGCTGGAGTATTGCAAAACGACGTGAAACTTCACGAATAAGCATGAGCATGTGTAAAGCGACTATCAGCACCTGGGCTGCAATGGAACCGGGCGCGAGTCGGGAGCAGAGTTGCGATACTGGTGCTTTGGTGCATCCGGTGGCACCGAGCTCGACGAAGCGGTATCGCTGCGTGGAGAACGTCAGTGCCAATGATTCGCATGCCGCTCAGCTAAGGTATCGAGAAAGGTATTTTCGGTATCCAGTGCGAAATATTGGTGCTATTTATATGAGATGGGCGCTGGCACATCCATAGATAATGAAATTACCGCGAAGCGCCTTTCAAGCGTCGCTGGCTACGCAGACGCCGGAACATCAGTAGACTGGCTCATGTGCAGGAGACTCCGAAGCACGTACAGAGGTCGTGCTGCGATTCAGAAACGCGTTCACAATTCGGGTGAATTCGTCTGGTTTCTCGCTCTGTAACCAGTGGCCCGCGCCATCGATTGTTACGAGCGATGCGTTGGGAAAGAGACGGCGAATGACAGGCCAGTGTGCATCTTGGACATAAGCGCTACGCGAACCGCGAATAAATAACGTTGGGCCGCGGTATACAACTGCATGCTTAGTTTCTGCATCCTTTTGGGTGAAGGAATGGCCCGCAGTGTCTGTGGGTTGCCTGCTCGCCTCCTGCATCCACTTGGGAAGACCCATGATCTCTGCCATGTTCCGCGCAATTGCGGAAATATTCACTCGCCAAGCCATTTCTTGGTCCACGTTGCCTCTTCGAACCAGGTTGGTCAGCGCAAACTGTCGTACGTCGTGGCTGCGAATTCCCAGGTTGCGAAGTGCCTCCTCCAGATCCCGTCGCGTTCGCATATGGGCTGGGATCGGATTTAGTTTCGCAATAGCCTGAACGACAGCCTGGGGCGAGTCCTCGGAGACTTCCGCCATTTGCCAAGAGTGGTCCTTATAGACAACAGGTGCTGCATCCATAACAATGAGCTCTGACACGACATGAGGATGCGCAAGCGCAGCGGCCATCGCCAGCTTGCCGCCCATACTGTGTCCCATCAGACAGGCGCGCGAAATGTTCTGGGTCGTCATAAAAGCTAACAAATCGCCGATCATTGAATCGTAGCTCATTTCCTCGCTGTGCGGACTCGATCCATGATTTCGGAGGTCAAGTGCATAGATGCTGCGTTCAGGTGCGAGATCAGGCCGTTGCAAGACAGAACGGTACGTTCTCCAGCTAGCGAGCAATCCATGCAAAAATATGATCGGCGGCAAGTTGGCTTCGTTTACCCGATCGATCTTCGGTGGAACGTGAACATAATCAAGTACGATTTTATTCGAGCGCTGTGCTTCGTCTGATTTCCCAGCAACACTTACGGTTCGGACCGAACGGGCGTCGCAAGCGGCTGGCACTGCAGTCCGAAAGCGGGTTGTAGGCCGGGTCCTCCTTGGCCTCACTATGAGGCGAAGGTGAAGAGAGCGGCCGGATTTCAACACTTTGCACCCGAACGTCGCAAACATGGAACAACCCGGCTCGTTGCAGTCTCAAAAACGAAAAATCGAACAAGTAGCGTCCTAATAGCAGAATGCAGCGGCGACAAAGCGCTCAAATCGAACGCTGGACGAACGGTTGTGGGCGCCCGACTCGTGCGGAGCCTAGGGCGCCGCGTGTTGCGTATCAGACACGTGGCGCCATCGGAGCGTCTCCGATGAATGTGGAGCGCTGAAGTGTTCGATCTTGCTGCTGTGTGATTTTTCCATATTTTTCCGTATATATACAGCAATAAAGGGTGCCTGGACGCATACGTCCATCGAGGATGTGCTCGGTGGAGGTCTTCTCAGCGTTGCCCCCCTGGACTCTTTACCGCTAGAGTTCATAACGATATCGAAATCGAGATGATTCGCGACACTCTCGAGCAAGAGCTCGGAAACCGAACGGTATCTCTATGCAATTCGTACGTACAAGCCACGACTCGTATCCTTTCCTGAAGTGTTGCATACTCCAAGAACGCATGCGTCAAATTGTCGATCTTTCTGTTTCTGGGTAACTCACGAGCGTGCCTATTCTTGGAAACGGATTTATGGGGAAAAAAATTGACGTCGTCTCTTGGCGAATTGTTCACAAGTCGGTGCCGGAACTTCACCGAAATTCTCCGTTCAAATAATCGATTCCTTTCGAAAGACTTGTCTGGCTTTCTTGTTTGGATATCAACGAAATAGCGATCGCTACCAGCACGATATCTCATTCGGGATACACTCGTCGATCCTTTCTTCTCTTCTATTAGCATGGTACATTTCTTTGACTAGGGCCTGAGTTTTTACATAGATCCCTTCCCGTGGTGCGTGTGTTACCGCTTTGCACGCAGGGATCGTCCGCGGAAGGAAATTTTTTCGACTCGTTTTACAGTCTTGATACTGCTTCCTGAAATTGTTCCGCCATGAACAAAACCGCTTTTCCTAAGTCCTCAATCGAATGGAACAGAGTGTATTTGCCCACGCAGCGGACAGCCTACTCGCATATGGGATCGCTCAGAACAAGCCCGTGGTCATCGGGCACGGCACAACAGACGGAGACGTAGAAGGGCGTCGAGGAGTGCGTTCTGTAGCCATCAAGGGCATGCACCGTGCCATGAGGCAAGGGCTTTTGCACCACAGTGCCACCTCGGAGGGGGCGTTGCGATAGACATGTGGGCACACTTGACCTCAGCCCAGTGTCGGATCAGCGAAGGGCGCACCGAAGTTGTCCGCAAGTAAGATGGAAATGACAAGAGAGGCATGGATCGCAACATCCGTCCGTGGTTGAAATGCATTTGCAACAGTCCGTTAAAACTTGATCGAGACTTCATCCCTGCCACTCATATCCTTCGACTGCAGGCAACGAAGCTGCCTGGAACGGAGAGCGCAGCCTATTTAAATGTATAGATAAGAGAGGAAAAGGAGGCAGTCGCAGAAAAGTTTGCGTAGGCTGGTTTTGACGACACGAGCGAGGTCCAAGCTTTAGTGTGCATATCCCAGATACGTGAGAGGAATCGTGCGAATTTTGCCTGACATGAGTGTAGCGAGACGCGTCCGATGCAGCTGTACTCGGTGCCGCGTCGTCCGCTATGGGCTCGTTTTAGGGAGAGAACCTAACCACTGGACAGCAGCTAGAAAGAAAATGGCAAAAGAAACTGTGTGCTAGCTGGCAAGTAGTTCATCGATGTTCCCCGCGTCCCAGGCAAGAGATGAACCGAGGAATGATTTATGTACATTCGGAGGGTTACTGTCTAGGACAAAGATCCTGCCAGTTGGAGGAGTATGCAGAATGGAGCACCGTGCGCCTCCAGTACCGAAAGCTGTGGCAAATCCGGAGCAACCTCTCCGCAATAGAGTCTCTTCTGTAGCCGGAGAGGGCGGCCTGCGTCTCGGCCCCGCCCTGGTCGATACGGTCTCCTGGAGATTCGTTTCGCGTCAGTGCCAGCAGTAGGTCTGTCTGAGCGGTCTACTATATCCCAGAATATCCACGCGTCCCGACCCTGTGACGAGTGAATCACATTTCGAGCTGATTTCTCCAGTGGTGTGGTAAAGGCGTTCTGACTCCGTCCTGCATCCGCGCCGGCGCTGTGGGCGCCACTGTGGACGCCCGTAGCAGGCTTCGCGCTGAGTGGATCGTACGAAATGGCCGCTGTCTCGCAAGGGAGGTACCTGTGGTAGCTGGTAAAACCCGGAGGTAGGATGAAACATGATAAACGCTCTCCAAGATGCCGATATCAATCAAGCAATCAGGTGTCTATGGTGAGTGCAACTGCTCTGTCCATCAAATCAATCTGGCAGGTACTTGTCGATAATGTTCTTTTCTGAGAAAAGCGTTTTTTTGCGAAAGCATCGAATTCGGGTTTGAACATGAATGTTTTGGGTTTAGGATCGTTTATACGAGCCAGGGGATCCCTGTCTGTGGGATATCCGTACGAATTCGCAGGTCTACCGGACTGGGCCTCTGTTCCTTACAGGGATACTGGACAGGCTGTAACAAGTGGCCTCGGTCGCCAAGCAGGTGGTGTATGAGCGCTGATCAGCGGCAGCTCTCGTGCAGCCGCTTGAGCCTGTTCATTTTCAGCTTCCCTGCTGAATACAGAGATACCGTTCTAATAGGTAGCGTTTAGAGTTTCCATAAAGGATCCTGGCTTCGATGGGTTTGAGCCCTCTTTGCCCGCAATAGGTCTATTGGCTCGAGCCAAGCGAATAGAACGAACAGATCGTACAGCAATCGCTGGGCACCTCATCCTCGCGACGAATAGCCTGTTCGTTGGAGTACTCACAGTCGGCCGTGACAATTGAACGTTCTTCAACACGAAGTCTAGACTGTTACCCCGAATGCTATGGTAGTAAACTCACTGGACAATTTTGCTTGACAGAACACCCGGCACGACGCTAATGTCAGAGACGCAGTGTTTGCGTCTGGCCGAGGCGCTCCACGGTCACTAGGATCTGCAATTGCTGCCTCGCGGATACTGCGGTCTGCGTTGGTCGCAGGACGCATAATGCAGCGCACCGTGGATCGCTCCATGAGACTCAGTTCGAGTTGATCGCTTTAGATGTTTACTCGGTCACGTGGACGACAATGCGAACGAGAGGAAGCCCGCATCACGAGCTTATTTCCGACAAACAGTGTGTACCAGAAATTCGAAAGCTCCATTGTATTTATATATGGAACGTTTTCAACCAGATCGCACGAGTGGGATTCCATGGACGGCCCTTGGGGCGGTGAGAGACCCCCGCCATTGCCTGAGGAAGCATTCGAGCCGGGAACGCGAGACAATTGCAGCGAAATCAGCACGAGATCGCAGCCAAGCTGGCCGAGATAGCCTCATCCGTGGAGCCACTGCCATGATTCGCAGGAAGCGACGCGCCCCGTGTTACAAGATTCTAAACGTCAGGGGCGGCGCATGCAACCGCCTCATATCCCTGCTATCGCTGAAGCAGGAAATTTTCACATTCCAGGACCCTATATCAAGTCAGGATTGTTTCGAGCAGCGGAAGCCTCCAGGAACCAGGTAGAAGGTCTCTGTTTCACTGCTGGCTGTTGCAGGCTCTATCCGTTCTGGAGTAGTGCTCCATCGAAGATCATGAGCTTGTTCGATTCAGCTATGCCCCCTACGTACAGATGCTACCCTGGTTCATGCGTGGAATCTCTGTTCCAATACTCATGCAGTGGAGCGCGTTACCTCGATGTCTATCACAGAGGTATCTGACCTGGGGCGCGGCCCCAATACGTTTCATAGTCCGTTGTGCAGAGGATCTGATCCTTACGCTGGCCGCCTCCAGCTGGGGCCTCCGCACCAGCCCAATCCCGAAGAACTCCGCATCATTGCCAGCGACTGTTGCGCGCACCTCGGGCAGACGCGCACGCCATCACCGTCGCAATTTGAGATCGTTGGCGTCTGAGGCCCGCGGCAGCCGCGCGCTGCGCAGCGAATCGGCCTCATGAACGCACCATCGAGTATCCCGCGGTATGCGCTTCGAATGTTTGACGTGTTGTGGGCGAGTTTTCGCCGCATACTCTGAGGCACCTCAGCGTCCACACACTGGGAGCGTTTAGACGATAACACTTGTGGTAAGCCTTTGAAGGTCTTCAGAGGAAGCAGACTGGCATCAGCAGTCGTCGTGTGTGGTGTCACTTAAAAGGCAGACTGTAGGCAGCGAGCACTCGCGGCAGAGCTGCTTGCCAGAGCTTTGGGGCAGCACAGCAATCGCACCACGAGCCGTACTGCCAGTTTTTTACAAGCCCCTTGGGTCTTCATTCGAAAAGTTGACTTCAGAAGGGCGTACAGCGGGTTTTTCAAACGCGCTTACCTTGTCGAGAGGAGACTTACGCACAGCGCAAACCCGGAGAAGGGTGTGTCTGCGTGAGCAGCTCCGTGCCAGTCTACGCTCTGGTCGTTGTGCGACGCGTTCGGTCGAGAACACTCAAGCTATCAGAACAAATGCCCGGGGGCCTAGGTGAAAACGTTTCGAGTTTGACGACTGAGGCGCGGAATTTGTCGCTGACCGAGGTTGACGCTCAAACAAAACGTTCGCCGTCACCAGCTGCACCTCCATCGCATAGTGTTGAAGAAAATGGGGCTGTTGTCTCAACGTGAAAGAACCAGAACGTGCTGGCTGCGTCAGCGGCGCAGCCGACCCCAGAATTTCCGGTTAGCGGACCGATAGGCCCGCACTTATTTCAGAAATTGAAGTTACTTGGGAAGGGTGATGTTGGCCGAGTATATCTTGTCCTGTTGAAAGGCACCACCAAGCTCTACGCGATGAAGGTTCTGACGAAAGAGGAGATGATCGCGCGTAACAAAGTGAAGCGCGTTTTGACTGAACGCGAGATTCTCGCGACAGCCCACCATCCATTCATCGTTACGATGTATGCATCTTTCCAAACAAAGGATCGACTGTATTTCATCATGGAATACTGCGCAGGGGGAGAATTCTTTCGAGTGCTACAGCGACAACCGAACAAACGCTTGCCTGAGGATGCCGTGCGCTTCTACGCGGCTGAGGTCCTGCTCGCGCTGGAATACTTACATCACATGGGCTTCATATACCGAGATCTGAAACCGGAAAACATCCTCATGCGCGCTGATGGACATATCGCCCTCACGGACTTTGATCTGAGCAAGCAGGCGCATCCTGTTTCACCTCGTGTCATCAAACATCAGATTTCGTTCTTGGATCGCATGAAAGGCGCGATCTCGGGAAACCGCGGGTCTCGGAGCAACCTCAAGGATCTTGAGATCGTCGATTCTGAGCCTGTCCTCCCGTACGCAACAAATTCCTTCGTGGGCACCGAGGAGTACATTGCGCCGGAAGTTATTCAGGGCGTTGGGCATACGAGCGATGTCGACTGGTGGACGTTTGGTATTCTTCTCTACGAGATGTTGACGGGAACGACACCATTCAAAGGCTCCTACCAGGATGAAACTTTCAATAATATTGTACACGGAAACATTCGCTTCGATGAATCTCTACACCTTTCACCGGAGTGCAAAAATCTCATCAAACGTCTGCTGAAGCGAGATGCATCCAAAAGACTCGGACATGAGAACGGGGCCAGCGACATTAAGCGCCATCCGTGGTTTCGGAAAATCGATTTCAATCTTATTCGCAATGAGACGCCACCGATCATACCGAAGCTGCGAGACCCGCTTGACTTTTCCCAATATCCGCCTCTGAAAGACAAAGATCTCCAGGATGACGTGGAACCATTTGATGAGAACTCGCCAGCGAACCCCTTCAAGAATTTTGCATCCAGAAAGTTGGAGCGGGGCAGCAGCTCCGCGGCGCTTTCCACCGCAGATCGACCAGCAACCGCTGCACAGGATGAGGAGACCCGTGTTCTGAGCACCAAGTCAGAGCCTGAAGTTTAGCTCGCGATTTCCAAAAAGTAGCCACGCGCTTCATCCTAAAGCCATGCATTCCTGCTGTATGCGCCTTGATAGGATTTGTCTCACTTGAACGCAGCCGAGTCAGAAGAGCGAGTTTAAGCCACCGGGAACGTTCGGCGGGCCTGTGACTCGGACTCTCGCGAGTGTAAGGATACAGCCCGCTGCATCGTTGCAAAGGGTACCTCCGCTTGCGCACCCCGCGAAGACGCCCAAAAGTAGACGGTAGAGTCGTTCTGTCTCCGTACGATACCTGTCGTGGCCCTGTAGGCGTCTTAGCTGGCGCCCTCAGTGGAGTCGGCACGCGGCTGCTCGTGGGAACGAACCGGGAACCCCAGAGACGAGTCTGGCACGTGGTTCGGGCAACGCCACGGGTTAAGAGCGGAGTAGTGGCTACTCTTCCAGTTGCCGAAAACAAACGACTTGTCGGAGTTCCAGGGTAGTTTCCCTGAAGCTGCACCATGGAATAAAACAGATTCCGCGGACGTTTCCAGGTGCTGGAGGTTACGATGTCGCGCTTACCCGAGGAATGGAGGTCTATTAGAAGCAATGACCCAGCAGAAGCCGTCATCACGCCCGGTACACGCTACAGCGCTGGGCACGTCGCCCTGGCTGCTTTCCACAGACCTTGCAACTTCGCTGCATCACACGTCAGCGGTCGTTGAAAGCACCAGGATTGTGGGCACGTTCCATGTGCCGCCGTGACAAACCATCAATCCTCAAAATCAAATGCGGTGTCTTTTACCGCTGCTGCGTCCTTCAAGATGACAATTGAGCCTGCCTAGCACTTCTCATTGAGCAGGGACCACGTAAAAGGTTTGAACAGGCGCTTACCACCACCAGCCGCTGCTGCTCAAGTTTCTACCGTTCAGCGTCGCGTCCCGAGCCGACTCGCTGCACTGGCACCGTCGCTGAGCTAGTGCACTGAGTGCAATGGTTACACATGGAGCAGTGAATTCTGGAGCACTTGTACCAACCCGCCTATTCGCTAGTTTTTCTCGCAAGTATGCAATAAAAGAAATATGTGCTGCCGACTAGAGAATGTTCGCGGAAAGACTTGATTCTGCCGCTTTCGCTTCCGAAAATGGGTTTACCTCTGCAAGTCAAGTGTCCTGCACGCAGACGGTCCATGGGCATCACACCGCCTACGCCTTATGTTGAATGTCGAGCACCGAAAACAGAATTTTTGAATTTCTAGCTGAACGACTACCTCCTCGTCGATTCATTTCATAACACACGTTTCCGAGAAATACCATAGAAGAGACCAAAGAAAGCACAGCTTTCGCATGGCTGATGCAAACGCTGATGAAGAGACGCGGTTGGACAACGAGAAACGCATGCCTCTACTCGAGACCGTCCCGCATTGATCCATATGCTGAGGATTCCGTGCCGGAATGGCCAGCCTGTGCTACACCACGAACGGATGTTTCTCGCACTCGACAAGACCTCACTCGGGAGAGAACTGATACGCCGATACACGGGTACTCACTAAAGAGGGACTCCGCCGCTCGCAGGCAAGACACCTGCGAGAGCGACCCTGAGCTGATTCCTCCAGAGCGACGCAGCGTCCGCCGCCGAAGCCGACCGTTCTTGCTCGTCCCGCGTCTACTGGGTATCGTGCGCGTATGTTACACGTAGACCCACGAGATGGACGGAGACACACGTGTAGTGTGGTGCGCGGGCTCCTTGGCGAGCTGCAGCTGGTGTTTGTGAGCAAGCGCGAAGCACTCGAGCGACTTTACGAAGTGCATTTACGCGTCTCACCGGAGGTTCCTCGTTTACAGGGCGGCAATGGAAACGGCTGACAAGTCGGGTCGTTTGGCGCGAGTCCAGCGCGATACACGTCCGGTAGCGAACAGCACCTGCATTCCTGCCCCTTCAACGAGGGCGTCCAACGTGTGCGAGAATGGACCCTGGAACACTCCCATCGATGCGCTCAGGACGACATCCACACATCACGAGCACGGGTGCTTGCTGAAACTGGTAGAGAACAAGAGCAGCGCAACTCAGTGCCGGATGCGCAGCATGGCGTATGGCAAGCAGACCGAACACCAGATGGCGAGGCAATCCAAGCTGAGCGGCCTGCTTTGCTGTGATACGCCACACCCCGCAATGTACACAACCACACGGTGTACTAAGACTTGAGCGACTCGATCGGCATTCGGTAATATCTGGTGCTTGCGGAGCGTCCTGCGACTTTCTGCCGACCGAACTTTCAGGCAAATCGTTTCGTACGCGGTACTGGCGTTGTGCTGCAACGCTATCGACGTTCGTCGAGAAACATCTGTGGCCATGAGCCAGGATATTGGATGATTTCCTGGATGAAGTCATTGGTGAGGTCGGTTTCAGCAATCCATAAACGAGGGAGCACCGTATTTATACACTGGGAAGGGTTTTCGTCGGCAATCGGTAGATGACAACGGAGTTCCACCATTGGACGTTTCTGAGTCCAAACGTCTTTGTTGAATGGATTCCACAAGCCAGAAAACTCAGGTCTCCGGCACCAGTTGCCATAAAACGACGTCGAGGTCGTCCTTACTGCTAGCAGGACTAGGTGCTTCTTGGACAGACTTCCGAGCGGCCAGCACCGTGTCTCCAGAAACGTTACTTGGTTGAGGTGCGGGATCCGCAGCGTTCGTGCTCCTCGCAAGTGGCTTTTTTTCTGCTTCTCGAGCCAGTTCTAGCAGAAAGGAATCAGCGTCGGAGCTATGTACGGGGGTTTCGGCTGGCGCGAGACCATTCGGTGCTGTGCTCCCTGAGAGCGAGAGATAGCCCGATGGCCTCTTCGATGGAGTCAGAGAGGGAGCGCTACTACACGGCATGTTCGTAATCTCACGAAAGGGTTGCGCCGATGCCGGAACGTACGACTCCACGGAGCCGAATTCGTCGTCGAGCACCCACGGCCTGAAATCGCCCGTCACTGAGGACATTAGATTAACCCTTATGCGTTTGTTCTCTGCCTCATGACTGGAACCAGCGATCGTTCTCGAGACGCTCGGTGTGCGGCTTTCCGCGGCCGCCGTTTGCTCGATGATGTCCAAGAGTTCGCGATCTTCGTCGGTGTCCGCGGCGTGTACCAGAGCATCCGACTCTTTTCGAAGGACGCCCGCTGCGAAATGCCCAGCGAAGGCATAAGAGTCGAAAAGCTGGCTACGACTTAGCGCTCGAGAGACATCCAAGAATCGTTGGACGCGCAGCGAGGGACGTTCTCCAGCTAGGAATATTCCGGCGATATTAACGGGATGGACGCTCAGATGGGGTCCGCTCTTCGCAAAGTGGAGCAAGGTTGCGTCCCGCAGCAACAATACGGTTCCACATTCGGTGCCGTCGAGCAAGGCGCACGCAGCAGTTGTCTGGATGCTGCCGCTTTCATTCACGATGCTACTGCCGATGAGATGTTCTCGCGCTTGGAGAATGCGATGGTACGCTCCGGCATGCATGGTCCCATCCATCAGAACACCGGTTGGATCTGTTACCGTAAACAGTACGTCACCCGTAACAGTTCGCGCCCATGCGTGATCCGGTGCGTTCTCTTTGCTGCGCGATCGACTAAGTCTTAGGTCTTTCCCCGAAGGCGTCGCTGACGAGCTCTCTATAAATGTCTCTCTCCCAGCATCTGCCGGGTTTGCGCGTTTCTGTTGAGACGTACATCGCACGCCATGCTTCGCAGAAGCCAGCGATTGATGCAGCGTCTTTCGAACACCAGGGCCACAAGCAATCCTCACAATCATGACAGCGACTTCGCCTATCTTCTGCGCGCTAAAGGCAGACTGGCCGCAGCAAAACGATTCGAGTGAATACTGGAATAGACCTGTGCACGCCTCCGGGGAGCGGAACGGCGGAAGCGATAGTGAGTCCAGCATATTCAGCCATGGTACACTTGTGGCAAACGAGTCGCAAACATCTATTACTGGAGGCATCGCCCAGATTGCATCAACAAAGTATAGGAATACTGTAAGCGTGCTGGGCTCAAGGCGCTATCCCCGTAACTCTGTCTAAAGGCGGGGCACCTGAAACTTGACCCAGAACCAAAAAAGGGTGGTCTCGAGTCTACGCGTTACCCACTGTGGTTTGCGACTATGCTGGATGTACAAATATGCCAGAGTTAGATCTTCAATCAGTCGTGTTTTCTCCAAAGAGCGCAGCGAAACGGAAACCTTTCCCTCGCGACGCCCTGCAAACCGCTGCCCAGCACTTGAACGTCCGTTTCGGTTCACAGGTGTGTAGAGCCGGTCTCCTGGGTCGGACCTATCGTCTACCGGACTCGAGACGAGATCCTTTAACCAAAACCTCTCTTTCAAGCTGCTGATACAGGAGGCTTTCGGGCGACGCACCGACGTGCACCTGCTCAAACAGCTGCACCGTCCAGCGTTTCAAAAACCGGTGCTGCATCGCCGGCCGGTCGATCCGCCAGCGGGCGTCCACCTCGTTGCCGTCGCCCATGGTATCGCTGCTTCTGTTCATGCCGATACCCGCTGTGCGTCTGGGGATGCCTGGTTAGATACCCTGAACCAACATCTTAAAAACTAATGTAATTGTCGGGTCTGAACACGTGCTGTTGATTGCCATAAAGATTGAGAATTCGTTATTGGACATTGGAGCTCATAAGAGCTTTTTCCGCAACAGCGCAGGAGACCTCCGTTCCTTTTTCGAATATTGTCACGCTCAAACGGCATCAGACAAATACCCCTGACGGCAGTTGAGGCTTTATCTATCCAGGAAATTAGATCTTTGGGTTGCTGAGCTTTTCTCGGACGCTCGCTCCGGCGCTGGACACGTCACCGCGATGCCTCTTGTTTACCTGGAGTAGAGCACACGGGATGCGGCACATCGTGTTTGGTACCATTCTTCTGCGAAGGCGATGCATTTGCAGGATCTGACCAGCTTGCCATGCGCGGAGAAAAGTTCGGTAGATATGACCTGACCGTCATGTCGCGCATCAACGAAACTCTGTCGTCCGATACATCCTCTGCTCGTGTTTCTGGATGCGTTCTCTGTACCCGCTCATCGCACGGCGCCAGGTGATGAAAATCGAGCCTCTGGCACTCTGAAGGCAGCCTCGGGATCCGTGTGACACGCATCGGGCTGTGCGCACTATGCGAACTTCGCAAGGGGCACGACTTTTGTCTCATACTGGAAGGCTTGCAGTCGAGCGTAGGGCGCTTCATGGGTGGCGTTCGTGCCCATGGCTCTTTCAGGAAACTGCTTACGCAGCGCAGACTTCGAGAACACGCACGCGTTTCGTCTCATTCTGGAAGGCTTTCGAGTTTCAGCTCGTTGACTGGAGGCTCCGACGGCTTCTAGCACCGCTCGGTGACGCTGCTCTCCAAGCTGGATACAGCACCTCGGGAAAGCGTGGCCAATGTTCTGCGCTGTACGATCATTGTAAGCGCAACTGAATGGCGAGCGCACTGATCGTGTGTGCCCTGAACAAGCCCGCTAAGCTGCCTCTGATGCGGCAGCAGTTTTCGAAACCACGAATGTAAATCCTTACAGGATGCCTTCATTGTAAACCTGAGAGTCCGTCGTTTGCTGCGCTATCGCATGAGCCTCCATGAGCGTTCCCGCAGTAGTTCATTGCGCAATACGCATGTGCGCCACGCCTGAAACGATGAGCATGCTTGCGCCTGACAAATGCACAGCAACTAGATCTGTTGAACAATCATGGCCGTTAAGCGTGACCTAGGTACTTGCGGTGGCGCTCACGACGACTTGGACAGACTCTTATCAGTTAGCTGGTCTGCGCGCGACTCGCTTTGAACTCCCGTGCGTTATGGGGCACGCAACGCTGGAAGCGTCGAATTTCTTCCACACAACCTCTTACAAGCGGACCACATATTTGGACCATTGTCCGACAGGAGCACGAGTTCCAAAACAGGTCATATCTGGATAATACCACTTGATGCGGAACGAGCTGGAAGCGGCTCGCGCTTTCATGACGTGACACATTCGCAGGCTCGTGACATCGCTGCTCGATCGCGCCACGTCCCTGGGTAAAGGCAGTTGGGAGAGAAGCTTTTTTACTTGCACCGTGCAACAGCTTCATCAGACTATCGCATATGACGCAGTTGAGGCTACCACCGACTGGACTCCAGAAAGTCCTCAAGTCGAGTTCTACCGAAGAGAAGGGAGAGAACGCGCGCCTATCGTTGCTCACTGGTGCTCTGGCTATTACGGACTTGCTGAAAACGACGCTAGGGCCCCGTGGGATGGATAAGATTCTCCTCTCTCCTTCTGGGGAGGTCAGTGTTACGAATGACGGTGCAACAATCCTAAAGTCTGTGTACGTTGATAACCCGGCGGTGAAGATCCTCGTTGACATTGCTCTGGTGCAGGACGATGAGATCGGGGACGGCACCACCTCGGTTTGCTGTTTAGCGGGTGAGCTGTTGCGTGAAGCCGAACAGCTCCTCGAAAGGCGCTTGCACCCTCAGTTGATCATAGCCGGATACCGTGCTGCCCATCGAGAGGCGCTGAAAGCACTCGAAGAAGCCGCCATGGCCCTACCCGCGAAAGACACTCCGGCTGGCTACGAGGCGCTTATGAACGTTGCGCGCACGGCGCTGTCCTCGAAAGTTCTGTCGCAGTGCAGGGAGCTCTTTGCGAAGATCGCGGTAGATGCTGTGATCCGCTTGCAAAGTAGCACGAACCTGGATCATATTAAAATCATTAAAAAACCCGGCGGTGCCCTGCATGAGTCATTCCTGGCGGAAGGCTTCATTCTGGAGAAGCGCTTCGGCGTAGGCCAGAAGAAACGTGTCGAAAATGCAAAAATTTTGATTGCCAACACACCGATGGATACGGATAAGATCAAAATCTATGGTGCTCGTGTTCGGACAGAGTCAATTGCACGTGTTGCGGAAATAGAACAAGCGGAGCAGGAAAAGATGATAGAGAAATGTCGTCGTATTCTCGGTTACGGATGCAATGTTTTTGTCAATCGTCAACTCATTTACAATCGTCCGGAGCAATTTTTCACGGATAATGGTATCAACAGTATTGAACACGCAGATTTCGATGGCATTGAGCGCCTAGCGCTTGTGACCGGCGGTGAAATCGTCAGTACCTTCGATAGTCCGGGGGCCATTCGGCTTGGTGAATGTGCCGTTATCGAAGAGATTATGATCGGGGACGACGCTGTACTGCATTTTCAGGGATGTCGGGCGCCAGAAGCTTGCTCGATCGTCATCCGGGGTGCGAACCAGCAGATTCTCGATGAAGCTGAGCGTTCGTTGCACGATGCCCTCTGTGTACTGAGCCAACTCGTCGTAGACTCCCGACTAGTTTTGGGAGCCGGTTGCTCGGAGGCACTCATGGCGAATGCAGTGGATGCGTGTGCGGCACGTATGGGCGGCAAAGCCGCGCTGGCGGCGGAGGCATTTGCTCGCGCTCTCCGCAGTCTTCCAGGCCTTATCGCGGAAAACGCGGGTCTCGATGCGACGAGTCTCGTGGCGGAGCTTCGAGCTGCGCACGCTCAGGGCAACACTTCGGCTGGTTTGGATATCCTCTCGGGTTCTATCGCCGATGCCCGAGCTTTAGGTGTCGTGGAGTCTTTCCGACTGAAAGCACACGTGCTTTCATCCGCAACAGAAGCAGCTGAAATGATCCTCCGCGTGGATGATGTTATCAAATCAGCGCCTAGGAAAATGGAACCTGCACACCCTCATATGTAAAATGGTCCTTGCACGTCCCAGTCATGCGCAGAAGAAACTCGAAATGCAAGTCACCAGATCCTGCCTGCGGTTCATGGCGCGAAAACGTTTCGCTGCCATAGGCTGCATATATATACCAACTCACAGGCGCCTCCCAGCCGTTTCTGACCGTTCCCCTGCTATCGGTTGCAGTTTTTCACCGTGCACTTCGAGCCTGAGAGACTGCCCCAGGAAGTTGGGTCGTGTCAGCTCCGCGGATCTCGTCTTGAGCACCGCACATCTTCTGATATGAATGGCGGCGTTGAAGTCTCGGTTAAAGAACTCCATGCGTTTCTCGCCGCTGGTTGAACACATTATTGCAAGGATTTCTAGTACTCGTGCTCCATGTGTCACAACAGTCTCGTCATCGTACCATCGGGCGAACCACTGTCCTTACCCATTTCCCATCTTCTTCTTCGTCACTGGCTCTTCTTCGTTCGGCTTTTCGCGAGAAGAGGATTCTATTCGTTCTTTTCCGGCAGCCGAGGATGGCGGGCCTCCAGGATCCTCGATTTCCATCTCCATACCCTTCCCTTGGATTTTGTAATTCTTCGCATGAAAGCTGCTCTTTATGCCTTTAGGTATGGAAATTCGCAGAGCTAGAAAGTCAATAAGTGCCCCAGTGTGCTGGAAGCCGTAGGGACTTGTCCAGCGACGAGATCGTTAAGTTTCACGATAGAAAACGCACCTTCGATGGAGTTGAACCACGGGGCCTACACAGGAATGAAAAGCAGCTCTACCCCGTTAGCGTCGGCAAAAGTTCCAACGCACAGAGAACGGTGAAATTTTCCGTTGTCCGATAGATGGAAGTCATTAGACGTAAGGGGAAAAGTCTTGAATGATGCTACGAAAACGATGCTGTTGGATGAGCCCTCTCTACGAGCGAAACGGAGGCCGCCAGATGAATTCCCTGCAGTTAGAACAGAGGAAGATGTCCTCGTTCTTCTCGATTTCCATCGTGCATACAGGGGGCTTCCTGCTCCGCGAGTACCCATATGCGCTGAGACCGTTTTGTCAGAGGGAAGTCTCATCGACTGAAAAAAAAAACAAACCGACTTATCTGTGCTTCATACCGATCGCAAGCTTCTAGGAATTCTGCCATTGCGATTTCAGTGAAAGATAGCCGTGCTTGAACTAGGAATTTTGCGACTGTATCCCATTGTTTGCGGGACCGGACGATCCAACTGCTGAGAAACAGAGACGCCGATGTGTCCGCTATCGTCGCTATTGCTCTTCGTGAGGTGATCAATGGTCCGTTTACTACCAAGGACCGCAAGCACGCTTTGAGAATATCTGTTATTAGCGTGGAGCGCATATATTTGTTTCTGTCAGCGTTCGTCGATTATCTGTGTATTTCGGTATGACTGGCCTGACGGATTAATGCAGTCCTCCTTGCACTGTTCAGTTAAGAATATATATCCTGCAGGGAAATCGCCTACGATCTCTACGGTGTATTGCATCTTGATTTCCATCTCCTGCTCTACACTGACAAAAAAGCATTCGATGACACGCATCGGGAGTGTCACAGCATTGAATATGGCAATTATCCTAAGGTCTGGGCGAGGCTGCGATTTCTTTTGTCCAGTCCATTCATCTTACCTTTTACACGCATATCAGTAGCGCAGGCGGTATATTGCCACCGTTGCCTCTGAATGTTTTGCCACGCATCCAGCACTACCTGCGTCGCAACATTCTCTGTCCTCGATTGGTCCTGCTCGCTCCGCAGGACATGACCATTAGGTTCAATCGAACCTATTTTCTTCCAAACCATAGAGGCAAACCGCTTCCACCGTGAAGCGCACAGGTCGCGTTCTGCCCTGGAGCTTCGCGCTCCCCGGAGATCAGTATTCTGCGAGCGCACTGATGCAAGCAGCCAAGAGCCCAGACACCGCTGCTCACGCTGGTACGGAAGCTGTGTGGAGTAACCCCACCGCCACACGTATTTCACTTGATGGTCGTTTTGGAGACCTTCGTGAAACATTTTCCTCACATTCCATGCACTTTAATGTTATCCTTGTCAACGAGCTCTTCCTCGATGAGGAAGCGGCGCACGTTTTCTCGTTGGTCGCCTTGGAGCTGGATCACGCGTCCAAGCTCTTTATCCTCTACAATAGAACCGTTGCAGCAAAACTCCTTCTTGAAAGCCTTTGTCAGCTTGTGTAAATCAATTTTTCCTGAAAGGCCTTGGATGGTCGTCAGGCTCTTCCGACCACTGCGCATCTGCAGACGAATGTGCACGAGGTTTTTCGTCACGACGCCGGAGTCAGTGTCAGCATCAGCGAATGGGTCAAATGGTTTCGTAACTCCAAGGTCAGAAAGGTCGCTCATAAAACTTGTCTGGCCGTTGGGGGAGTATGCTTCAGCTCACGTGCTAGGGCCAAGTTAAGAAAGCACGCTCTCGTGAGCTTCGGGGTGCGACGCTACAACAACAGTTCCCATGTTAAATACGCGCGGCACGTAGGCGCCGCGTTCGACGGACGTCGGCCTGCGCTTCGCGATCCTGGACACGGTGTGGTAATTTTGTTCTATTTTTTTCATTTACACGGCGTTTACATATTCCAGCGTTCTCCGAATGAGCGCCTCTTCTTTTCCTTTCTTTTTTTGGTTTTTTGTTTCGGTGCGCGGCGAGGCATCCATCGATCCATATGCTACTTCCAAGTTACATGACCCATACTTCTTCTCGGAAATACTGGTCGTTTCATTCGTTCTATCTTGTGCCTAGCGCCTGCCGAGAGCATCCGCAACAGCGCCTGAACAGCTGGAGCGGGTGCAGCACAAAAACAGAACAGCTTTGCCATTCCACAGAGGGCATCAGCTCGATGGGATCTTTTCTTTGTACAGGATTGCTGCATTGAGTTGGGAACGCATGTACCCATATTCGTATTCAGTGGAACGACTGCGCAAAGCTAACTCGGGCATACACACTGAAACGTTTGGAACGCTTCCCGTGATTCCGCACAAGTCAGCATCTGCAGGCTTTTTCTGTGACTACTCTATTTTCTAGCTTTTATGGAAGGTTTCAAATACGTCTGTCTCCCCTTTCGCTTCAGCTCCCTATTCACCTGACGAAGGATTTTGATGGTAGCGATTAACTCCCTTTTTCGTTACTTGCGGGTACAGTCGATGCTTTTGGTGCAAGGGCGGAAATTGTGATCTACGAACTCGTTTGTGTGCAGCCGTGGTACGCACATCGCAGCTGTCGAATTTGGCTGTCATCGGGTATTCGCATGCGTCCGCCACACCTCCACCTGCTCCGAGGCCCGCCCTGTTTCACGTGAACACATGCCTCATCGCTCGTTCCATGCGCCTAAGGAGTACGGAAGGCGAGCCTAAATGCCCTTCCCCGTTCGCGCGGCCCATAAAGTACCCAACGATCACTGCATTGTTCTAGGCGTTTTGCTCGGCGAGTGCGCTGTCCGCTGCACCCTCGGACAAGCAGTCTTCCTTTCGATAGACGGTTTCTGGGACACGGTGTTGTCCATGATGAGACGAGTGCCGGAGGCAAAATCCAGGCTGCAGATCAGATCGAGAAACGTCGATTTGTCTACGGTTCCTCCGTGCGAAAAGGTGACATACACCCCACTGGAAGCGATAAGTTCAACGACGCAATTCCGAGCTGAAGGCCCCGCTTTCCATCCAACACAAAGAAACGAGAGCCTCGGGGAGCATATCTCGTGCGGGAGACCACGCTGGTGTAGAATGCAGCTGTATGGATGCTTAAGGAGAGGAGAAGATTCGTTTTTCGAATGGAATAGATTACTTGACCCGACAAGCTCTGTGCGCTTTCGACATGAGCTTGTGAGCGAGTCGTCAAATTACAACATCGAGTATCCTTATTTACCAACCCAGCAGCGCGATTTGTTCTGCCCATGAATTGCCTTGAAAATTCTTGATCGGAAACCTGAAGAGTGTGTAACGTAAGCATGCCGTGTGCGAGGAAAGGAGAGGATTGGAGACTTGTGCGTACGAACTCTTCGATGAGAAAGGTTACGCAACGAAACGTTCGGCCGATGGCGATGTGAATCGTGGCGATTCCGGTGAGATTACGAACTCCAGCAGCAACGAGTCGAAGCAGTTACTTGGAAAAGGCGTCGGAGAATATTTAAAGTGCATATAAATTCGTAAGCCGCGATTGCTGCACTTTGAATATCGTGGATGTCTTTCTCAAGAGATGTTCAGCAGAAAACTCGAAAGGCAGGAACAGAGCGAGAGGATATTTGGTCCATTTTCATGGGACACGGTTCCGGGTTGCGCGATGGATACCGGCATCCAGGCAAGCAACCGCTGGTCTGTTTCTGACCCTATGCTCCATTACCCACAGTCCAGACTGGTCTGCGGGAATGATGCTCGACCCAAAAGATTTGCTCAGTGCGTTCAGCGGCATCGGGATGGTGGACATATTCAGCAGCGACCATGTGGAATGCGAGCAGACAATGCATGCTGGGCACGATGACGCCCTTCGGATCTTCAAGTCTTCTCTGCTGATGAACCAGAGTACGCCTTGACAAACGCGTAGCGCCGAAAGGACGCACATACAATCAGGCTCTTTCAGCACTGCTGCACTCTCTATCGGCAGACGTACCGGTACCATGAAGACACTGGATTTGGGGAATGCGCTTCATAACGACATTGCAGCTCCCTCTGATCTGAAATTCGAACGACGCTCGTTCAGCAACATAGTCAACGTACGATACCAGCGGCATCGTCCAGTTGTCGTTGATTCGCAACGGGCAGACAGGGACGCGAGCACCCCTACGATGTAAGCAGCTACATGCTTACTAGCAGCAATGTAAGAAGTGTGGTACACCTTTCTCGCAGGTTTACGGAGAATGTCTGTTTGCGCGTCTTTTGGGTCACACGTCACCAGTTGCTGCCGGTAGCGGCGCTTAGGCGTCCTCCCTCCAGCAATCTTCACTACACAACTTGCTCACAGACGGGAGTTTAGGCGAGGGGCACGTCTCGACGAAACGTCGGCGCCACGGCAACGGAAGAGAACACATGATTGTCTCGATGCCGGGGCTTTTACCGAGGCTCTCTAGTGAAGCACAGGACTGCACGCTGACGGTACCCAGCTACATCGAACGAACTGGGTCTCACATGAAAAACAACTCGTTGGCCGTCACGGTTTCCGTCGCAGCCCGCCTAGCGGACCTTTTGGACGAGGTCGCAGAGAGAAAGCTTCGGACGTGATTTGTAGTTGATAGGTTGGATAGCCGCCAATCCAGGTTCGGTGACCGAAACAACCGAACAGCGCTTTCCGGCGTTCTAATTCTGCAAAAGCTTGCGGAGCTACCCAGCAGTCTCCGGATCGGCGTTGACAGACGGGGTTCTTCGTCGTCTAGGCTAGTCGTTCAAGACGTCCGGCTTGCCGTACATGAATGGAACCACCGGAATCGTTGGAAGCGCATAAACAAAAGCGCTCTGGGCGCATACCTAGTCGAGTGAGGACCCATCTTTGTGACCACGAATGAAAAGACGCTCAGATCCCAATGCTTTGGATGGTACGGATGTCTCCGGCACCAGGATATCCGGATTTGGAATTCGTGCATTGATGCAGTGATCATGCCCATAAAGGAGAGTTGGTTTTTACGGCATGCTTTTCGAATCGAAATCACACGCATATATGCTATATATATTTCTCTTACCTGGCTCGCATCATATTACGAGAAATGCTCCTCTGGGAAAGAACGGTTGGTCGGAAAAGCGACAGCTTCGACAACTGATGTCGAGGTCAAGTACTTAGTGTCCGACGCGGCATTCATGCGGTGCATTTCAGAATCTGGTGCTCCCTTCACGCGCTGTAGCTTACACGATCATTCTATGTTCGTCACTGAGATCGGAAAAAGCTACCGTGGCATTTCAAAACTCAGTACAAAAACAACATTCGGTCTGGGGCCGCACGGGCTCTAGCCGTGACCGGAGCCGGCACCACTGACCTGCTTCGCCATGATCAAGGCATCCACCATCAGAATCGTACATGCCACGTCCACTGCTTTCCGGATCGCTGCGTTTTTTACTGCAAGCGAATCCCATATCTTGTACTCGTTGGCATTGATGATGCCTCGAGCTTCAGATCCCGTGGACATCGTCCCAGACTCGAGGCGGATATCCACACCAGCATGGCTATGACCCTGGCGATGTGCCGCATAGAGCCGCGTCATGACTTCCGTCGTATTCTGCCCGGCGTTCTCGGCGAGCGTCCGCGGGATAATCTTGAGAGCTTCCGCGAAATGCTGCATGGGTAACTGGTCGAGGCCTTTCGCGCGGTCTGCAAAATCGTGAAGGCGGCTCGCAAGTTCCATCTCAAGGGCGCCCGCCCCCGCAACGAGGCGCGGGTCCCGGCACGCCAGAACCTTGAACATGTGCACTGCATCGTCGATGGCTCTCTCTACATCATCCAATAGGTTTTGTGTCGCGCCTCGTAAAACAATGGTGGAGATTCTCGTGGCATCACTGCGCTGACCGAAAACGATCATCTTCGTTGAGCCGCGTTCTTCCACGCTTACCTCATCACAGGAGCCGATTTCTTCCAGCGATGGTGGCGTATCTCCTAGCGACAAAACCGCCACGGCATTGGTAGCGCGGACCACCCGACGCAGGTCATACTTCGACGGGCACCGAATCGCCATGATACCGTGCATTTCCAAATAGTGTAAGGCAATCTCGCCGAATTTGCCTCCGGTAACCACGACATTCACCCCTGCCTCGGAGAGTTTGCGGATGCGTTCGCCCAGAATCTGCTCTTCCGTCTTTGTGTACGACTCCAGCTCTTTTCCAGAGTGTAAGACAACGGTGCCTTTTGTTTCCATCTGTAACGTATCGACATCGTTCGTAAACAGAGCAACCTTGGCGTCTTTGATGTGTTTCACTGTACCCTCGGTGTCTCGCACCAGCACAGTTCCGCGAACGAGGCTTGATTCAGAGAGCGAGCCGCCGAGTACCTTCACGACACGGACGTTATCGATATTGAATCGACGAAGCCGCTCACGAGTTTCCTCATCATCGGCGAATTCCGCCAGAGGCACATCGTTGACTGCGCTCCCATCGAAGTAGCCAGGCAGGACCTGGATGCAGGCTTCGGCTACCAGTCGTGCCAGGAAAGCTTCCGCGCCCCAGTGCTTGCTCGCAAGACACGCCTCCAGCGCCTCAGCGACAGCAGCGGCGTCTCTCAAGTCGTCAACCCGTCTCACTTGGAGAGTCCCTTCTTCCATGATCTTCAAAGCCTCTTCGCATGATCTTTTGTATCCTTTCACAATTTCACTTGGATGTAGACCCTGGTGCAGAAGATCGGCTGCCTGGTTCAGCAACTCACCGGCAAGCACGAGCACAAGGCCGGTGCCGTCACCGACGTCTCGCTCCTGTGCCTGCGACGCTGCCACAACCATTTTTGCGGCAGGATGGACAACCTCAAGTTCCCGAACAATTGTAGCTGCATCTGACGTGATGAAAATCTTATTCAAACGGTTGCTGATGAGTTTGTTTCTCCCGTTTGGGCCGTAACTCGTCCGGACGATGCTCGCCAAGACTTTACAGGCCTCGATGTTCTTGAGAACAGCTTCCTGTATTCCGTAGAAATGCTGACCACCTTCCTTTAAAAGTCCACTTGCACCTGGGCGGGCGAAACCCAACATTGCACCTGATGAAAAGGTCTAGTTCGTACCAGGAGACAAACGTCGCTTCTTGAGCGTAGAGGCGCGCTTCGCCCCGGTCGATGCCGCCGCAGCGACGTATTCTGGGCGACGACGCGCTTCGTAGAGCGTCTTCTCCGCTTCCTGGATTCGCTGCATGAGCGTCTCTCTGATGGGATGCATCGATCGTGCGTTAGAATCAAACTAGATATTGCAGCTAAGAATACGCTGATACACCCATTTCAGAAGAAAATGGAAAGTGTCCAGGAAGGTAAATTGGCGTACTCACCAACTTTGGGTCTCTTCATCGTGGCACCAACACCAGACTGTGCGGAAGTTTTCTTCGACGCTTTCCGCTTGCTGTAGATAAACGCTGGCTTTGGAAACGCTGGACTCTCTTTTCGTCCTGCTCTCTTGTAGGTCATCGGAGGATATTGATCGCAGCGTTCAAGTATCGATTTCGCTGTTTCCAGCTATTGCTTGCGCAATGCATCCACAGGCTAAAGAAGCGATTCATGCATCCCTTGTCGTTTTCATCGTCTCGTTTGTTTACAGCCGAAGTGCGAGGTTTTTACAAGTGAAGTTTAGCTGTAGTCGTTTGTTCCTATATGTCCAACACACACCCTTCTCCGAGAGCTGTCCTGTTTCACGACAAACGCATGCTTCGTAACTCGGTACGTGCTTCTATCGGGTGCAGAAGGCACGTTGCCATGCCCTCCTCGGTTTCCGCGCCCGGTACCATGCCTTACGCACACCGTGTTCCTCTGGGGGATCTTCTCGGTGAGGAAGCTGTCCGCTGGACGCGCCAGTGTTAGCTTTGCGGCCCGAAGGAGGATTTCTGGGAAGCGAGCTCGTCCATGATGATCCAAGTACCATGGGGAAAAGAAAGGCTGGAAATCAAGTCGAGAAATGCGATGCGCCCTATACTTCCGTCGTGGAAATCTTTGACAAACGCTCCACTGGAAGCCATGTGAACCATAACTGCATTCCAAGTACGAAACCCATTTTTGTCTGAACAGAATGGGCGGGTGCTTCTGGTAGTCTATCACAGGGCATGGGCAATGGTGTTGCGCAATGCCGTTCCGTTTATTGCCGCAAAGAGCCGGGGGTTTGCTTCTCGCATGGAACCGAATGGTTGTCTTGGGGAGTTCAGTGAACTTTTTGCGTGGGATTGTGACCAAGTCGTTCAGAACCGATTTCGTATTTCGCTCATAACCAATCTCTCTGCTCGAATTGTTGCGCCCACGAGTTGCCTCGAAACAGGAAGACCAAAACTTGAAGCATGCGTGATTTGAGCATGCCACACGTAAGGAACAGGGAAGAACAAAGTATTGTACGCATACATCGGATAATGACGTCAGTAGCTTCACGAACCCTTTGGTCGATGGCGGTGCGAGTCATATTGCTACTCGTAACTTTACAAACCCAACAACATGGAGACAGAGGAAGCTATTCGAGAAGAAGATCGAGAATCCTAAAACAACGAATGAATCCGTGAGCCGCGATGATTGGACTTCGAATGTTGAGGCCTTTCATCTACCAAAAAACAGGGGCACAGTCGAAAAGCAGGAACATATTGAAAGGATCCGTGTTCGTGTTTCATCTGACGGAACTATGGTGGAGCCATGATCCGGTCTACATGAAGCAAACTTCATTGTCGACCTCTTTCCCTCGAACCACTTGTTCCGATATCCGATGTTTTGAAAAAGTTCTGGCGATGGTCGTTTACGAAGGCGCTAGGGTCTGGGCACATTTTCCTCAGCGCCCGGTACAGCTGTACTTCGAACGCGTGGAATCTTATTGCTGCATACACTTCTAAGTGTTGAACCCCTCGAGATATCACGCACGCTGGCACACGTCCGCTCGCTGTTCCCCACTTATAGAACATGGCGAGGAAAGAGTGGCGGACTCATAGCCCCTCTGCTTGGCGAGCTGTTTAGCTTGCGCACTGCCGAATATGAATGTTGACGGTCGTGGAGCATTCAACGGTAAACGAAGTGCAACAGAGCTCACGTGGAGAAGCAGTTTGCGTGACAGGGACCATACCGTCTGACGGAACAGCACGCTTCGGTCGACTGCGACATCATGCTTTCAAGCTTTTTCGACGGACTTTACGATCAATCACGAGAGATGGTGATGGTCAAAAAATGCAGGGCGGGGAGATTCGTCTTCCTCGGTTCATAGGCTTCTCATCGGGCAACTTGTATACAGCAGACGCTGGCACGCTCGGAGACTGCATGCTTGAGACCTGACAGAATCCCGTCTGAAAATCGCAAGCCGTAATGATCTAAAAAAGCACATTTTCCTCATTTGTCGGTTAGGCGTGCGCTTGGGAAAAGCGGCTCGAGCGCAGAGAAACCTCTCCCGAAGCGTTATGCCTTCGCTCGTTCCTGGTATGAGACGGAACCGGTGCCCTATTAGCCACGAGTGGTCTTTCCTGCATCGTCATGGGACAGGCAATCGCTTGTTGCATTTTTTTCCAAAGCGCGCATCCATCCAATGCATATAGGAATTATTTCAGAGCTTGAACCCGCAGGTCCATCTGAAGAAGAGTGATACCTGTGACCGGGAGATGCTGCAGGTAGCTGAACTGTCGAACAAACTAAAACATTTGTTTGGAAATGTTTCACCAAATATGCTGCATGAGAGCGATATTGCACGCTCGATAGGATGCCAACCTCATTCGCTAATAATGAATGCACGCAACTGCAGCTGCAAAAGTCATGACGCCCGCTACCTTCATAGCGGATTCCGTCACCATGTTCGCCTTCTACGTTAAGAATCATAGGTAACTCTCGTCAGCTTTCTACCGATGCCCACCAGGACGCAGCCATACAAAGTCCCCGTCTACGGTGCTAGCAAAATCGACTCCGTGGTGTCTGCGATTTGCGCTATCTGGAGGCGAAGTCGCTCTAGGCGACCAGCTACAAGTTGCCAACTTTCTCGGCTCGTGCTCGAATCTGGATCAAAGGCATAATCGATGCGAATCATTTTCTTCGCTTGATCAATCTTTGCTCTCAGAACACCAAATTGTATTGCTAATATGATCCATTTCTCTACCTCCTCATCAAGATTCATATCGCTCTCCGTCATACCCACATGTTTCGCTAAGGCTGCATACGGCAGAATACGCGCGCCGCGATGACTCTTCGAATCGCATGCTGGTTCTTCGCTGGACCTCTCAGGCTTTTCCGCAGCGTATTCACCACGGGCACAAGCCCGCGATACCCGCAGCACCCGAAGCTTGGTTTCGATCATTTGCCTGTGTTTGTGTACGGCTTCCGTGACCTCGGACTCGTTTCCGTGGCCAGCCAAGAGGCTCTCATAGAGGGATTCGTCCAAAAGCGTTAGTGCCTCACATGCATACCGCATATGCGTGTCGGCCTGAATCGTTTCCAGGCGTAGTAGTTCAGCGAACTTGGTGAAACTCGGCGCAGCCAGTGCACGACAAACAATTTCTACAGCAACTTCACGATCAGAATCTTGGACCAGTTTGCTCGTCTCCGCCACTTCCAAGGCTCTGCATCCTGTCTGAATCAGAAGGGTCTCGAAATCGGTGTCGACAATGATGTCCGTCCGGAATCGAACATGTTCCTCCGCGGCTTTCAAAGCGTAGAAGAGAGCACGGTAGTATCCACAACGCGCGGTTGCAAAGTCGCCATCCTCGCGGATCCCATTTTCAGCATCATTGTTCTCCAAAACGGCACGATCCTCCGAACTGCGCGAGGAATAGTAGCGTTCGATCATGTCGGAGCCGTGATCTAACATGAAAGCGATGACTCGGTCCGCCTTGTCCGCTGCAGTTGCGCACCGCAGGATCTCCGCCAGCGTCTCGATGCGGAGCAGGTTCCAGCGTGGCGCCGCTGGTGCGTCGCCAATTGCATTGAATAGAAGCACAGCGGCTGAGAGCGCAACGCTCGCATGTTTCTGGCGCGCTTCACGATCTGGACCGCCGCTAGCCGCAAAGGCCTGAACGTTCTGCAGCAGAACTTCCACCCGAACAGGATCGCTGCTCAGGAAACCGGAGCGGCGAAGCAACGCGAAGATGTAGCGCACGCCGCTAAGCAAGTCCGTCACGTAAAAATTACCCCGTTCATACGCTCGTAAGCGTTCTAATAAAGCCTCATAGAGGACCTCTGCTCCTTTGATTCCCGCCGGGGACTGCGGCTGAAGAACTATACCTTCGGGATCCAGAAGCACCTGGTACCGATCCCCCTCGGACTCCCTGTGTATTCCGAGAAGTTCAAGACATGCACGCATCTCCAGAATTTCCAGGTCTTCATCTTTAGGAGCGATATCAACCCCGGGTGCCTCTTGATTCTTCGCCATAAACTGAAGTAATCGGTCGCTTACGAGTCCAGCAAACCCGGACGCAGCGATGTCTAGTGTGCGCAACCGATCCGACGGCGATGCCCCGCTTTGGCGTCATTTTTGCTTTGTTCCAGCGCCGTTGCCTTCACTGCAAATGACACTAAAGAATACGACACGTTCAGGGCTGTTCCATTCACCTGATCTCACGTTCATGGTGCAGGATGCGTGCACTCAGGCACGATACCCCGACAGCAAAAATGTTACTCGTTCGTGAACGAATTCTTGAACAGACTTGACCCAATTCCATGCCGTCGGATGCGTGCATCTGGGTGCACTAGCCAATCAGCGCAAATCTTGCTCGCTCGTAAGCGGGTTACTGAATGAACTAGGCCATTTTCCATGCCACCTTATCATTGTGTCGGAGCAGTGATCCCCCAGTAGCACAAAAGATGCTAGCGGCAGACAAGGCGGCCAGAGCTCCACTGGAGATGCTTGCGAGCAGGGCGTCCAATACGCGGAGCGTTCCGCATAACTGAAGTTTTTCAGATGACAAAATGTTTAGATTGACCTTGGATTCCAGAATTCGGAACGGATACTGGATTTCGGGGAAGCGTTAATGATGAAGCGCCTACCTTCAAGTTCTATAACCCATACTTCCTCTCGGGTATACTGGTCGTTTCGTATGTTCTATCGTGTGCCGAGTAGCTGTTTTGAGCTCTCGCCGTAGCGCTTATACCGCTGAAGCAGGTACTGCACGGAGACAGAACGGTTTTGCCATGCCACTGAGGGCGTCGGGTTGAGGCGTCCGCATCACTGTTGGCGGCGCAATGCGTCACACATTCATCATGCGGGAGCGTGCACTTCGTGAACGCGGTTTCAGGACAGTCGTGCTCGTCTTGCGGATCGGTCAGGCCAGAGAGCTCCTTTTCTTTGTACCTGCAACCAATCACTATAGCATGTTTGTGGTCTGTGGTTTAAGTTCTAGCTGTCCGCTTGGGGTGCGCACTAGTAGACAGCGCTGCTGCGGGTCTCTCCGGCAAGTCAGAGCAACAGGTCGATCGGGGTCTCAGTGGACGCCTGGGCTATGGGACCGTAAGAAGGGCGCTTATCTGCCGCTGTCTCTTGGCCTCCGCGCGAAGTTAAATAATCCTGGCCAAGGAGATGCATCAGGCACTCGGTTCACTGATTTGGCAGCCAAACTGGCGGCAGAGCTCACAGGAGGCAAGGCCAGCGGCCTCTCCGAGTCTGGCGTTCCAAGTGATGAGGCCGGTTGCCTAGTTGACGGGCGGAACGGTTTACCCTGTGTTCGTCTAAAGAACGAGCAGACAAAACAAGTGGCCGATGTGTACCTGTTCGGAGCCTGCGTCACGTCGTGGAAAGCGCGCCAAGGCACTGAGGAGATGCTTTTTCTCTCAGAAGAGGCCGTTTTTGATCGATCGAAACCAATTCGCGGAGGGATTCCAATTTGTTTCCCCCAGTTTGGTAGTGATGGAGCGCTCCCGAATCACGGATTTGCACGGAATGTTGACTGGAAGCTGCGGAGTATCGATATGGTAGAAAATGGTACTGCATCGCGTTGTGTTCTGATGCTCTCTTCGGAAGAGGTGCCCTCGCACTACCGCGACTTGTTTCCTTTCAAGTTCTCCGCCGAGTATGCTGTGACGCTAAATTTGCGGGGCCTGCGCTGTGAGTTGCGCATCACGAACTTGGAAACCGATCGGCCGATGCCTTTTACAGCGGCGCTGCACAATTATCTGCGCGTCCGGGACGTGTCCAAAATTCGAGTCTTCGGATACGACAATCTGGAATATTTGGACAAGATGGATGCAAATACCATGAAACGTGAGGAATCCGTGCTTTTGAGTGGTCTTCCAGTGGAGGCCGCTGTCGATAGAGTCTACAAGAACGCTCCCGATGAGATGGCGCTCTTCGATATGGTAGCGTTGACAGTGATGAAAATAGACAAGCGCGGATTCACAGACTGCACTTTATGGAATCCTTACGGGCAACAAGGATCCGACCCTGACTGGCAAAAATTCATTTGCATCGAACCAGCAGTATTTCATGACAAGGGTGTAGAGTTGAAACCAAATGAAAGCTGGACGGGTTATCAGGAGCTCTCGGCCGAGTGAAAATTCACATGGAAGAGGAAAACGAGAAGCATGTGAAGGCTAGGGGTCCATAAGAGTCTTCAGTGGAATGTTACATGGCATATTCCGGAATCATAAAGACCAGATTCCGTGAAAGCGCCCGGGGAATATGCGGGAGAACCAAGCGAAAGCATCTGACACCATTTGGCGATCATCGAAATCATGGTGCACCATAGTATCGCCAGATTCACCAAATAAACATCATATGCAGTCCAAAGATGCCTATTGTCGCCCAAGTGCGGCAACCCTATCGCACTGGCTCATTGCGCGGCGCCGCCTGTCCCAGCTGGTGACGCAATGGAGATGCCCGTCAGTGTGCCGATGATCGCTCATTTCGCTACCAGATGAGCTTTCGTGCCCGAGTAGAAAGCAAATCTTGAGGTTCGGCGCGTGCATGATGAGGCTAGAATGCTCACGCCGACAAGTCCGAGGTCACTACGTCGCAGAGTTCAAGGTGGTATCAGATCGCGTTCCGTGCAGGAAAACACTACTTTGACGACGAGACTATCATTCAGATTTAACACTAGTGGCCGCTTCCAGTTAGAGTAGCGACATTGAATCAGCACAATGATTCCGCATCACAGCTCGCCAAGCAGACAAACTGAGCCAGGTCCTTTTTCGGTGCATACGCAAATCGAACATTGAGTGCTCTATTCTGAGAGCATGACGATACCCCAGGATCCTGCAGTCCCGGAATCTCTTATTCGCACATTCCAGGAAGCGTGTCCATCATTCAAAGCACTGGACGCTGAGGAAGTGGATTGCACCCAAACAGGCAGCGTTACAGGGCATGCTGCGGCCTTTGGTGCACCCGACGAATTCCCGATCTGTCGACGGTCGTACCTCTCCGGCATGTCTCGAGAGCATGCGCTGTACCCATACCAAGGCACATGGCCTCTGCTCAGTCAAAGCTCGTTATGCGGTGTCATTCGGGAACCGGAAGACGTTCTCACGATAGAACACCAGTTCAGATATACTCTCTCGAATATCGTCCAGAGCACGGTGAGCGCCTTGCTTTGCTGGGGCTCGAGAAAAAACGTTCGGGTACCACCTTCTGCAGAGCTCTTTTACCGTTGAAACATCTATAATTCGATAGTGGAGGTACGCGTCCAGTTTCGGCATGTAGCGTGCGAGGAAGCGGCGATCAACGTGAACCGAGTTTCCGGCGAGCGGTGCGACCTGCGGTCCGACACCTACTGCCTCTAAGAACTCCAAAATCTTTAACTCGGCGCTTTCTGCTGACAGTGTCGCCTGATATACTTTGTCAATTAATCCTGAGTTCGAATGCATCGCTCGAACTTTGTCGCTCATGCTGGCGAGAGCGGCAGCCGGTGCTTGCAGGATGAAGCTCGGACCCTCTATCACAGTCGTGTTCAGGTCGCCCGACGTGACTATGCAGGCAACTTCTAGCAAGGCGTCCTTCTCAGGGTCTAGCCCTGTCATTTCGCAGTCAATCCAAACAATGGGATCAACGAGTGCCATTGTTGAACGCAACGCGAAGCCAAGCACCTGCCCTGTAGACCGTCGCGCAAAGCAGCCGTGTCCGCACAGGCGTTGCCAGCGGCTCTGCGCACAGCTATGCCAGATCGACACTCGTGCCAGAATAGAATAGAACGGATCGACTTACCTAACTCCCGGGTGGATGCTAAAGTTTGGGTCTCTTCCCACTATCATAAATACCGGCTATTGATGAATTTTTATGCGTCTGCTTCCTATTCCTCTTTCTTACCTCCGAGTTTGAATCCGCTGGTTTCTCTGTTCCCTCATTTTCCGAAGGCAGCAGTCGAAGGATAATGATGGCAGCGTTCAAGTGCAGACTCAGCTACTTCAGGTTCTTGCCAACGCTAAGGATCGAAAGGAAAAAGTTGCGATCTACGACTCTGTGTCGTATACAGCCTTGGTGCATCCTTTACAGCAGCGACACTATGGCATGGTCAGGTGTTCCCGTATGTCCTTCAAACCTATTCCTCCGATCGCCGCCCGGTGGCGCGACAAACGCTTAGTTCGTCGCCCGGTACATGCGCTTGATGGAC